>Ga0325402_1003139_pt1 | contig 14788 bp, 11 predicted proteins | sample PopdelMetagenome_22_FD_207212 | JGI IMG/M metagenome (GOLD analysis project Ga0325402, IMG submission 207212) | Populus deltoides microbial communities from Bellville, Georgia, United States - Xylem-PdKOR-R3 | ecosystem: Host-associated > Plants > Phyllosphere > Stem > Wood/Secondary xylem... | reverse complement strand
TTTCTCCTACCTCTTCATTTTCTTATGCTTTCAACCCCAAGAAAAGACACTCTCACTGTCGTTACTGTGACTCTTGAGTCTGGCAATGGTGCTGTTGTTGCTTCTCCGACCACTGAGAAGCTGGAGTCATCTTCCTATAGAAGACAGTACTTCCCTTTAGCTGCTGTTGTTGGCCAGGTCTATACTATACATTTCTCTCTCTTCAATATCGATAATAAAAAAAAGTTTTGTTCCTTTTTACCTCCAAATTTACCTTTGCTTGTAAAAGGGTCAATTGGGTTTTAATTATTTTGTTTGTTTGTTTTGTGGTTTGACTGAAATGGGTTGGTTCTTGTAGGGTTATATTACTTATGTTACTGTAGATAAGTGACCGAAACAATGCTTTACTTCTTTTTGTGCTTGAGGTCGTGGTTATCGTGTTGGGTTGGGGGATTAAAAGGGGTGTTAACAAGTTTGGAGAAAGTGTGGATGTCAGTGTCAAGGAAAGCATTTTACAATCATATCGTCCTGTGCTTTTCAGCGGATTAATAATAAATTTTAAAATATATATATATATATATATATAATATTTTAAATATTTTTAGTTTGGTGTTCATGCCAATTCAATAGAAAGTTTAGAGAAAGTCTGGATGTCAGTTAAAAGTATCAGAGGAAGGCATATTATGATCTACACTTATATATTGGCCATGCTCCGTATCAGTTTAATAATAATTTTTTTTTAAAATATAAAAAAAATATTAAAAATATAGAAAATATTTTAAGTATTTTAGATCTAACAGTCATGTTAGACCCAAAACTCTTGAGTATATATCATTATCTAATGAGGTTGGATCTAATAACACCTGACTTATCAAACAACAAAAGATAGATAATAATTATGTATTTTTGTTCTCAAGAGAGAGAATAAAAAAATACAAATAATAATAAAAAAATTTCATAAAAAAATAAAAGTAAAAATTAAAAGTAAAATCGTTATTAATCCACCCCCACGTCATTTAGCTTTTGATATAATATTATCAGTTATGACTTTAAGCACCTGTTATCTACACCGAACTGCTTTCTAATGCTCGAGAACTCTGGAAAAGAGGAGAACTTGTCGCAAGATATCATTAAGAGAAATTTGTCATTAAGTTGAAAGACTATAACCATGTAAGAAATTCTGATAATAAATGCTTCTAGCCAGTGCTTGTTCTTCACGGACGCGGGGGAATGCCATTGGATTTGTGTCACTGCACATTATTATGGCAACTTAGTGAGCACATCACAGCTGTGCGGCTTTGATTCTGTTTAATTTGGAAACTCATTTGATATTTAGTAGTGGTTGATTAATGAATCTTTCATTGACAAGTATATGGGGATGCCAATTGTGTTATAGAATGCTATCAAAACTGCTCTTTGCTTTGGGGCTATTGACCGTGGGATTGGTGGGATTGCTTTATCTGGAAGGCGAGGAACAGCGACGCCATTAATGGCACGTGGTTTGAATGCAGTTTTGCCACCCATTGATGTAGTTGCTGGTTCAATAGCAAACGCAGATCCAGCATTCCCTGAAGTGTAAGGCCGCTGAATGCTCGAAAGATTTGTGTCTCTCTGTGCTTTCTCCTTTTCCAAATACAAAAAAGAAAAAACTATACTCGTTCCTACAGACAATCGCTTTTGTTTCTAATCACCTTAAAAAGGTCTAGTTTTTGCTCTGAAACCATATGCTATCATTTGCTCTGAAGTCAACTTAAAACACACTGAATGATTTCCTACCATTTGCTCATAGTGATTTGTTTATCCAGCCATCCAGAAATTACTTCTCCTTGATTTATGTGATGTTTATTAACTCGATGCTAGCAGCGCAGAAAATCTCCAAAAAAATTTGTTATTGTCGGTTTTTTTATGCTGGGAAAAGAGGCATACATAATTCTCCATCCTTGACCAGAATTAATTGTGTGTGTCTGTTCTAGATTCAACTAAAGGAACCGCTTCGTGTCTTGTGGCCTATGTTGGAGGTTAGATTAACTTTCCAAATTTATTTTTTCTTGCTATGGCTTTAACTCATGACCTGGCGAATTATACGAGTGGTGCAAAGCTCAATTGCTTACCCTAGATCATAGTCTCATGTATCATTTTTCCCTTTTAAAACAAGTGATGCAAAATTCATTTCTTTTTGTATATGATGAAGCTGGAGATGAAATTAAGCAGTCTATGCTGGCAATTGAAAGTTTAGAACTGCCCTTTTGGTAAGTCTATGCATATGGTGTTGGCAGCTGAAGCCTTATTCACTGCTATTCCTTGCATAAGTAAGTATCAAGTTACAGAAAGAAAGGGTGTATTTACGTTAATAGATCTAAGTTTGGTCAACAAGCATATGCAGCTGTCAAATTTTATGTTTCCATGATGTTATCCTCTAGGTTCAAGTGAATTTTTATTTAAACTGTTATATTTTGTTCGCAAAACGACTATCTGGCCATGCTTTCTAAAGGTGGGAAGATGGTTTGGCTGAACAAGTGGAATACAATTCGGATGGTAATATCAAGACCCAAGTTGTGAGATCTCCTTTTGTTCAGGTCTGTGTCATGAAAAACACCATAGTAGTTAAGATGTTTTTCATTACTTAGCTAACAATTCTAGTCAATTCATGCCCAGATTCCTTTGGGAGTTACCGAGGATAGGCTCATTGGATCTGTTGACGTTGAGGAATCCATGAAAACAGGAACAACTGTCTTCCAACCTGGCCTTCTCGCTGAAGCTCACAGAGGTGTTTTATACGCTGGCGAAATTAATCTCTTGGATGAGGGCATTAATAATTTACTTCTTAATGTGTTGACGGAAGGATCAGCTTTGAGCATCCTTGCAAGCCATTTCTGATTGCCACTTACAACCCAGAAGAGGGTGCTGTTCGTGAACACTTATCGGACGACCGGATTGCTATTAATTTGAGGTACGTGCCTCCATTTAAGCAGTGGAGAGAGTTCCTTGTCCTTAGTTTAATTCTTACTCTTTCAATAATGACACAATTCTTCTGCAGCGCAGATCTTCCAATGATTCTTGAAGATCGTGTTGCAGCTGTTGGAACTGCAACGCAATTTCAGGAACATAGTAATCAAGTTCTTAAAATGGTCGAGGAAGAGACTGAATATGCAAAGACCCAGGGAATGAATGGCTGTAACCCAAAGGCTATTCCCCTCTGTCAAGTGAGGAGTTTCCAGGTTTAATACACTCACGTCAAGTGCAGGTCATAACTCCCCTTCTCCCTTACAACTGATATCGCTTGGTCAGATCAAAAACAGGTTCATAAGGGCAGGAGAATATTCATTGATGGAACAGATTTGATACTGCCGTTTAAAGACATGGTTAAATGATTATAAGAAGTGATATTGCTATATAATAAAATAAGCAGAGGTCCTTTTCTGTGTTTGGGGTGGTAGCCTCTAGGGCTCCGTGGTGAGACAGATGTCAATATTCATATGAAAACAGTTGGGATCAGGTATACTCTGTGCTAAAAGAATAAGAAAAGACATAGTTCACAACCTTTCCTTCCTAATTCTCCTATGCCATTAATGACATCCATGCCAAGTCCATTACTAAGCTCTGCATACGTTGTTACCCCTAACCTTGCCACACCAAGTTACTGCAACAAGTCCTATTAACATTCCTGATGATACAAATTTGAATGGTAGCACTGTTTTTAGCACCTTTTCTCCTCATTTTTGGTTTCATTGTCCATCCACTTGAAACTTTGTAAACTATTTAACTACTAGTGGTTGTGGTCTCCAGCCCGAGAAACCTTTATTGGTAGGATTTCAACCCCTGGAGAGGTAATTTACATTGATATAGAGAGAGATTTTATGACTTATATTTAGGGATAATCCTTTAACAGTAGATAGTCATGGCCAAGATTTAGATATTTTTGCTAAAATATCTTAGTTTTCCTTGGATGTACATTGATTTGGAGGAGATAGTTTGTCCCATCAATTGATTAGCAATCTATCCGTAACTTTCTATATCGGTATGGAACAACTTGATCTCTTTATTATTATTTTTATCACTACTAATAAAGTTTTTTTCTTCTTCAAGATTTTCAAATGCAGGTATTATCGCTCTGAAGATGGAAAAGAGAACGTAAGCACATAATCAAATCTTTGATACTTGATCATTAGGAAATTACAACTTATAAGGAGAGACAAGCTCTTGTGAAGTAGAGTCTTTGTGGACTATAGTCAACCCATCGCTCCCTGTGCGCAAAAAGAGATACTTTTACAGAGCTCACATTTTTTCATGTTGTCATTATGAAGTCTAAACGAGAAGTGGCTAGTTGTAAGAATAAAATTAAAAAGCTTGGGAAGATATCTTCTGATGCTTAGAGTGCACTAGCTGGTGTGTAGAATGAACCAGTCTATGCATCAGGTGAGGTGACTCGATTACAAGGAGAATGTTCACGTTTGCAAGAACTGGAAGATAATCCTTCTGACTTTAAAACTGCTTACATCAATAGTCTCACACTTAAAACAGTAGTGGGGGATAGATTGGTTGACATGATGGTATAATTTCACTTCTAATACAGTTCTCAAAACATTAATGCAGCTTCTCCCACTTGTTTCATGTTAATGTGTTTCCTTTTAATGAGATTCAACCTGGGAGAGCTAGGAAGACTCTGAATGTCATTTGTCTGATGAGCTAAAACAAGAATAAAAGACCACAAACATTACTTATATTTTGTTTGATATGTTTGGAATTATATTTTATTATGTAATGTAATATTTTCTATGTAGTATAATGGTATGTATGTTTTGGTAATGAATAAAAGGAAGTAGAATTTATCACTTGGCTATCTATTTTTGGAGTATAACTGAGTGTAATTTAGAGATTAATAGTTTCAAGGAAAATTGATTATGGGTTTAAATTGGAGAAAAATTATCCAACTTGAAGAAATGTTTTAAATTGGGTAGGAATTATGTATAGCTTGGTCTGACCAAGCTACTATTTAGCATGGTTTGATCCAGGCCGAGAAAAACTTGGAATTTCAGGCAAAAATAATCAAGATAGATAAACCTCTGAGAAAATAACATAGAGATATGGATATTATTAAGGAGAAAACAACCAAATATTAACTTGGAGAAAGCAACCAAAAGAATAAACCTTGGAGAAAATAATATGGAGATATGATGATTAACATGGAGAATTAACCAAACATTATCTTGGAGAAAGTGACCAAAAGAAATGAACCTTGAAGAAAATAATATAGAGATATACAGATTAACTTGGAGAAATAAAACTTCATTGGTAAAATTCTATTTTTGAAACCAAAGATATCAAAAGATATACATAGGAGTCCTATTAGAGATATACGGGAGATGTGAAGTTGTTGGAGATATACAAGTGATATACACAAAGCTAATTAGAGATGTAGGTGTTGGGAAAAATAAGGAACAACCGGACACCAATCTTGCCAAATCACAATTCATAATTCACAACTCCCAATCCTTTTCCTTTCTTGTGCAATCAAAAATAGGATCACCTAATCAATAAAATAATGCAATCAAACACATAAATCAACACATATTTTTTACGTGGAAAACCCAATGCGGGAAAAACCACGGGACCGTAGTCCACCTAAAAAACTTCCACTATCAACAAATAATGGGTTCACAAGTGTTCTTCCTCAAATTTAATTAAGGGCTACAACATACATATCATCAAGAACAATATACTCTTGGAATACAACAAGATTAAAGAGAGAAGTATTTAAGAAAAACTCACAACACTGACAGCCCTGTTTTCTGACAAAACGATTAGCTTATAATCACCAATATTCGATCCAACCGTTCACAATGAAGAGTAACGTGTCTAGAAGTTGTTGTCAAAATATCAACCCAATCTAACAGTTAACGAGCTGGAAATCAAAGAATGAAGACATGCGATTCAACTGCCTCTTCTTCCTTTGTTTCTCTCATGCTCTTTGTTATGTTTTTGCTCTTTTAATTCACTTCTGCCGCTACAGTAGTCATTTGTGTTTTTTTTAATTTAAAGAGGCAGTCATGCTGTCTATTGCCAATTAATATGGTGGTCCCTTCATTACATGGTACGGGACCACACACAATAAATCTTCCCCTCATGCACCATATGAGGAATTCATCATGCTAGCGATCAGCTTGTAAACTTCAATTTATGAGGCCATACCAAGCTTACTTTCCTTCTACAAAACTCAAACTTCTGTCTTGGTAGAGGTTTGGTCATCATATCTGACGCATTATTATCAGTATAGATCTTCTCAACAACAAATAACTGCATCTCTATAGCATCTCAAATCCATTAATAGCTAACCTCAATGTGCTTTGATCGAGACTGAAAAATAAGATGCTTACTAAGATGGATTGCACTTTAACTATCACAGTGCAACATAAAGTTCTCTTGAACTAGGCCAAGTTCATGTAAAAACTTCTTCATCCACAACAACTCTTTGCCCCCTTCAATAAGAGCAATATATTTAGCCTCTGTAGTGGATAATACAACACATTTTTGCAACCTTGATTGCCATAAGACTACTCCCCTTGCAAACTTCATCAAGTATCCTGATGTGGACTTTCTAGAATCTACATCACCAGCCATATCTGCATCTGTGTATCCATCCAACACGGGTTTATTATTGCCAAAATATAAGCTGAAACTAGAAGTACCTTTAAGATACTTGAGTATCCATTTCACTGCTGACTAGTGTTCTTTACTAGGATTGGAGAGGAACTAACTAACCATACCAATTGTATGAGCTATATCTGGCCTTGTGCAAACCATAGCATACATTAAGCTACCAACTGCGGATGCATAAGGAACCTTTTTCGTCTCATTTCTTTCTTCATCACTTGAAGGACACTGCATAGAACTTAGTTTAAAATGTCTTGCAAGTGGAGAACAAACAGGTTTGGAGTTGTTCATGTTGAATCTCTTCAATACCTTTTGAACATATCTCTCCTAAGATAACCAAAGTGTCTTCTTCTTCCTATCACGTGTGATCTTCATGCTAAGAATCTGTTTTGCCGGTTCTAAGTCTTTCATTAAAAAAGACTTATTTAACTCTTCTTTCAAAATCTAAATCTTCTTAGCATCATGGCCAACAATTAGCATATCATCCACATACAACAAGAGAATAATAAAGTTTCCATCTGAAAACCTTTTCATAAATACATAATGATCAGAAGTGGTCTTATCATAACCATGATCCACCATGAAAGAATCAAACTTCTTGTACCATTATCTTGGAGCTTGTTTTAACCCATATAAACTCTTTTTCAACTTGCAAACTAACTGCTCTTTGCTCTTTGCTTCAAACCCTTCAAGCTGCTCCATGTAGATCTCCTCAACTAAATCACCATGGAGAAATGAAATTTTCACATCAAGTTGTTCAACTTCAAGATTCATAGTAGCTAAACCAAACACAACTCGGATTGAAGACATCTTGACCACTGGTGAAAAAAATTCTTCAAAATCAATACCTTTCTTTTGACCGAAACCTTTCATAACCAATCTTGCCTTATACCTTGGTTGTAAGCAATGTTCATCAATTTTCAACATGAACACCCATTTATTCTTGAGTGCTCTCTTATCTTTAGGAAGCTTCACTAACTTAAAAATATGGTTTTCATGCAAAGATTTCATCTCTTATTGTATTGCTTTCAACCACTCACTTTTCTTCTTATGTGACATAGCCTCTTTAAACATTCTAGTTCTCTCCCATCAGCAACCAACACATACTCATGAGGAGAATATTTGGTGGAAGGTTGGCGAAGTCTAGTTGACCTCCTCAATTGTGGCTCATCTGGAGCTTTTTGAAAACCTATTCAGGAATAACATCAACATCATCATTGGTTAACTCAGGATCACCAACTAATGGCTTAATAAGAAAACCACCATTATCATCATTTTTCAAATCTCCCTCATGATTAACAGGCATCAAAGGTAACTGTAGAGTAGGTCTTGGATTCAAATTAGATGGAATAAAAATAATATACTCTGTTTTTTTCTTTTGGTCAAAGTCTTCAATGGTTTGATCTTCAAAGAAGATAACATCTCTGCTTTTAACAATTTTCTTCTCTTTCGGATCCCACAACCTAACCAAACTCATCAACTTTAGAGCCCAAGAAAATACACTGTTTTGTCTTGTTGTCAAGCTTAGACCTTTCATCCCTGGAAACATGTACAAACACTCTGCATCCAAACACCCTCAAGTATGCATAAGAAACATCCTTTCCTTTCCAAACTCTATCTGGAACATTAAATTCAAGAGGAATTGATGGAGAAAGGTTGATCATGGCAACTGCAGTTTTCATTGCCTCACCCTAAAAGGACGTAGACAGCTTTGCATGAGAGAGCATACATCTAATTCTTTCAACAATGATTTTGTTCAATCTCTCAGCCACTCCATTCTGCTATGGATTCTTAGGAACTGTCTTCTCCAACTTGATACCATGTTCCTTACAGTACTTCTCAAAAGGACACTTGTATTCACCACCATTGTCAGCTCGAATACATTTCAGCTTTCTATCAGTTTCTCTTTTAACTTTAGCATGGAAATCTTTAAAGACATCAAACACCTGATCTTTGGATTTTAAATAAGTGGCCTAAATTTTCCTGAAGTGATCATCAATAAAGTTAACAAAGTACAATACACCTTCAAGAGACTTATCAATCATATAGCAAACATCAGTATGAACTAAATCAAGAACATGTGATTTTCTATATGAAGGTGATCTTTAAAATGCAACTTTATGTTGTTTACCAACTAAACAATAAGTACATGTGCTTAAGTTCATACCTGTTAATGAAAGGTAGTTCTTCTTGACAAGGATGTCAATGCCTTTCTCACTTAAATGTCCAAGTCGTTTATGCTGTAAATCAGTAGAGCAATCTTCAATTACATTCACCTTCCTTTTAATCACCTTGGCTTGTAACATGTAGAAACCCATCTTCTTCCCTTTAGCAATAGTTAAAGAATTTTTAGAGAGCTTTCATTTACCATCTTTAAAGTAATTATAATAGCTTTCTTCATCAAGAGTACTTGTAAAGATCAAATGTAGGGGCATATCGGGCACATGTTTAACATCTTTGAGTAGCAACTTGCACCCAGTATTGGTTTCTAACCAAATGTCTCTAATAACCACAACATTAGTCATCCTTTAATTTCCCATCCTAACTTGACCAAAATCTCCAGCAGTGTAGGATGTGTAAAAATCACGTCGGGGTGTAACATGGTAAGAAGCTGCTGAATTTGCAACCCAAATGGTATCCTGACATGCAAGATTAACAAAATCATCATCACAAACAATGGCAACATCATCATCAAATACAACTGTAATTGTACCATTCTCTTCATTCTTATCTTCATCTTTGCCCTTTTTATCTCTTATACTTTCTACAATCTTTTTGAATATGCACAAGCTTATCACAATAATAACATTTAATTCCCTTCTTTGACTGAGATCTCCCTCTTGGCTTCTATTTGCCTTTTAATTCCCTTCTTTGACTGAGATCTCCCTCTTGGCTTCTATTTGCCTTTTCTATTATCGGATTCTCTATCTTGCTTACTATAAGAAAACCTATTTTGGCTTATCCCTCGACTTTCTATAACAAGTGCATGAAACTCATAAGTGCTTGTCCATTTCCTCCTCTTCTCTTCATTGAGAATGATATCCTTCACTTTCTTCAAAATGATCTTTCCATTCGAAGTGGAATTGCTAAGTGACACCATCAAAGTCTCTCAACTATCCGACAATAAACTCAATAAAATTAGTGCTTACATCTTATCAGCTAACTCAAGATTCATCAATGACAGCTGATTTAGGAACCCCTGGAATTCATTTATGTGCACTAAAGCATCTTCACCATCTTTGCACTTCAAATTCACAAGATCTCTAATTACAAAAACCTTGTTTTGTGCACTCTCCTTAGCAAAGGTTTCTTTCAACATCTTTTAAATTGTATAACAGTCATGTTTTTGAGAAATATGATTAATAGACTTAGAAGATACCCATTTTCTAACATTAGTTGTCGCCTTTCTGTTAAGCTCATTCCATTTTACCTCATCCATTTCATCAAGTTTTATTTCTTTACACTCAAGCGACAAAGCCAAATCATTGTAATATAAGTGATCCTCCATCATTGTTTTCCATAAAAAATAATTGGAAGAAGCGAGCTTTATCACGCCTGAATCTTTCTTTTCCATTTTAACTACACAAGAAATTCAATCTACACAACCAGTGCTCTGATACCACTTTGTTGGGAAAAACAAGAAACAACCGGACACCAATCTTGCCAATTCACAAGCCCTAATCTTTTTCCCTCTTTGTGAAATAAAAAATAGGATCATTTAATCAATAAAATAATGCAATCAAACACATAAATCAACACAAAGATTTTATACATGAAAAACCCGATGCGGTAAAAACCACGGGACCGTAGTCCACCTAAAAAACTTTCAGTATTAATAAATAATGGGTTCACAAGTGTTCTTCCTCAGATTTAACTAAGGGCTATAATATACATATCATCAAGAACAATCTACTCGTGGAATACAACAAGATTAAAGAGAGAAGTGTTTGAGAAAAACTCACAACACTGATAGCCCTATTGTCTGACAAAACAATTAGCTTATACACCATCAATCTTTGATCCAACCGTTCAGAACAAAGAGTAACGTGTTTAAAAGCTGTTGTTAAAATCCCAGCCCGATCCAACGGTTAACGAGCTGGAATCAAAGAATGAAGATGGATGGTTCAGCTATCTCTTCTTCCTTTGTTTCTCTTGTGCTCTCTATTCTGTTTTGGCTCTTTTAATTCACTTCTGCCGCTACAGTAGTCATTTGTGTTTTTTTTTTAAATTCAAAAAGACAGTCATGCTGTCTCTTGCCAATTAATATAGTGGTCCCCTCATTACATGATGCGGGACCACACAACAGTAGAAATTTTGAATATTTGGCTTGATTGCATCAATGTCAGGATGATTCAACAAAAATACATTTTTAAATTATCTGAGTGCCACACATGGGGAAGTATTTTTTCCTCTTCATCCTGTAGGTGATAGGTGTTATACATAATAACTTTAACAACCTTAAATAGGTCATCCTAGTTTAGCACCATGTTATACTTAATGACTCTGACAACCTTAAATGGGTCATCCTAGTCTGGCACCAATTTTCCTCTTCCTTCAGAGTTACCAATTGCCTCTAGCTCCCTTAATACCATGTCTCTCATCTTGAATTTTCTTCTTCTTTTTTTTGTTTTTTTTGTCCTAGTATTGTGGTATTAAGTAGTTTTATGTCAATATGCATTGTTCTTCATTGCTGCATTGAGTTGAACTTCCTCAATCAAGTCAAAATTTGCCTTCAGCTCGTTATCATTGTTGTTGATAGAGAAATATAATACTCTATGATTGGACCCTTTATTTCTATCTATTTGGTAAAGTACTAGATTGTTACCAAAATGAATTGTTTTTTTTCTAGGCTTTTGATAATTATATCAATATATTCATTCCCCATTTGGAGAACAACCATGATAGTATATGAAAAAAAATTAATTTGGTTGAAGAAGGTTTTTAAATTTACATATTTGAAATATTTTTATAATTACATGAATTCTCAAAATAATAATAAAAAAAAAACCTATGTGTAGGTATATTTAGATTAATGGTATTGGTTAAAGAATAAATAATTTTAGATGTTGAATTTCAATTAATTTAGATAAAAAAACTCAACAATTTCAGTTTAATTTCCTAAAAAGTACAGTTGAAAACTAGCTATGTTTTAAAGAATTTGTGTTTAATTTTATATCTAATTTGTTTTTTAAAAATTAATAATAATAATAATAATAATAATAATAATAATAATAATAATAAAGAACCACATGATTCTCTAATGGATCCTACATCAAGTTTTATTGATTAGTTTTTAAAATTCGTGAAAATGTTTTTTCTTAAATAAAGTTTTGAAGGAGCATTCGTTTTAACCAAATGTAACAATAAAGGGTAAAATAGACGAAATTATTTTCAATAATTCTTTTATTCACGTGTGCGTTCGTTGCCTTGTTCTGTTCAAATTAAAGGACGCGTGGCATTATATTATTGCTAAAAAAGAAAAAAGAAAAAAGAAATTTGAGCAAGCCCCTTGCGTGCTTTATTCGCAGTAGCACTTTTCAAACCGGGAAACTAGCCGTTGGAGATTGAGGAGAAAACGGACAATTCAATTGTCAACACCGTCGTTCTAACGTTCGAAAAGACACCAAACCCTACCCCAAAACTTTCCTAAACGGTATCGTAATTGCCATTCTCCAATTCTTATAAACCCATGGCATGGCCTCCCTCATCTCTCTCTCTTGAAACGCTCTCTTTCTCTCTCTTAAAAACACAAAGAAGAAGAAGAAGAGACACTCTCTTGAGTCTCTCTTCCTTTTGTTTTCAAAACAAACCAAACTACACTAGTCAGTTTCTGGATTTGAGTTATCTTTCTTTCTTCTGTTGGTGCTTTCGATACCCTTCTTTTGAATTCTAAGCAAAGAAAGAAAGAAGAGAGACAATGGAAACTGTTAATGGGTATCAAGGGAATACTCCGGTGGCTGCTCCGGCGGGGACTACCCCAGCAAAACAGGCTGTCACAGCAACAAAGATTGTCGATACGCAATCCGTGCTTAAACGGTAATTTTCTTTTCTTTTTGCATATGATCTGTTCTTTTCATTTGTCAAACCATGTAATATATCACGAGTTATAACTGGATTTATTTTTTGGGTTTTCTTTTCTTGTTCGTAAATGTGATTTTGTGACTTTTTTCTTTGTTATTAAATCAGATGATGTTTTTGTTTATAATGAATTCGGATAGTGTCATTTAAGCTATTGATTTCATGTGACTGATTCTTTATCTAACCGTAGTTTTGAATGACTCCATTGGGTTTCTTTAAGCCCTGTTTGATTGTTTGTCTTAAATTGGGGGGTCTGCTTTTCATTAGCTAATTGGTTGTTTAATAAGCTTGAGCTGGTCTCCCTTTTTTTTTCTTTCATTTGCTTTCGGTATTTCATGGTTTAATTTAATATATATGTATATATTCTTGAGAATTGGTTGCTTTTAACCTGATTGGATCTGGTTACTTGTTGTCTTTTAATTTGCTTGAGAATCTTTAGGGTTTATTTATTTATTCATATAAATTTGACTAATTGTTGCTACTTTTTTTAACCAGGTTGCAATCTGAACTGATGGCATTGATGGTAAGAATATTGAAACCTGTCTTGTTGTCGTATCTCTTATTTTCTCAGCAACAAATCAATGATTAACATTGTTTTGTAGATGAGTGGAGAATCTGGGATATCTGCCTTCCCTGAAGGGGACAACATATTTTGCTGGAAAGGAACAATCAAAGGCAGCAAAGATACAGTTTTTGAAGGAACAGAATACAAGCTATCCCTTTCATTCCCAAATGACTATCCTTTCAAGCCTCCAAAAGTCAAGTTTGAAACCAGCTGCTTCCATCCCAATGTGGATATCTATGGCAACATTTGCTTGGACATTCTTCAGGTAAAGTTAAATCTTCTAGTGATCTCAATGTTGTTGTTAAAATTTTGTTGTCTGAATGTGCTTTTATTTAACTAATTACAAGTGATTTTTTAGATTCAAATTGGCTGATCTAACTCTGATGCTTTGCTGCTTTATATTGTGTGTTCCTAGGATAAATGGTCATCTGCCTATGATGTGAGGACAATATTGCTATCTATCCAAAGCCTGCTTGGAGGTAAATCTTGTTTTTCCATTTTCTGTTTATGGAGGTTGGTGATTTAATTTTTTACTACTAAGATCATTTCTCTTTTTGTGTGATGTAGAACCAAACATCAGTTCACCTCTAAACACTCAAGCAGCACAACTTTGGAGCAATCAACAAGGTTTGTTGTTGTTACTTTGGATGTTATGATTTACGTAAATGGTGCATTGCTTGGAGTATGAATAATTAATTACTTAATTGGCACCTTGTAATTGTTGCAGAGTATAGGAAAATGGTCGAGAAGTTGTACAAGCCTCCAAGTGCTGCTGCTTAGATGGAAGAGGGGTCCAGAAGAGTAGTAGTAGTGTGTGTTACTTCACTGTTTTGTTGGATGTGGTTTGAATTTCCCTCTTCCACAACTATAGCTTTTACTGTACTGACTCAATGGAAAATGAATTGATGGATCAGATTTTTCTTGCCATCCACACTCCTTGTGCCGTGCATTTTGAGAGATAGTAAGAACAGGGGAATTTTGTTCTCAAAAAGTGATGGAAATGGTTGATTTTTGTTGGGTATTGTTCTCACATCGATACGCTTGTGTTAATAAAATAAAAGAATAAGACTATTTTCGCCTATAATGTTTCTCTCTTCACTTGAAAATTATATTTTCTTATACAGTAACAAATTAAGAAAATCGAGTATACTTGTAGGATTAGGTTATCGCTATGCGATAATTGGGGGAAAAAACTTAGTCTTGCACCAAGGCAGTGCGAAAAAATGAGGGGGAAAGAACAAAAAGGAAGAAGGGAAGAAAACCACGAGATTAGATTTTTTTTGTCTTCTGGTAACAATGTCAGAACAGAACGATGAACATTCTGAACAAAACGATGAAAATTCTTAAGCTCAAGAATGAAATGGAGTTCAGTTGAACCAAAATTTCTAAAGCTGCTTTGCTCTCAGTTTGAGATGTGACAAGTTACTGCTACTTCGAAGATGTGAGCTGCCTCAAGTTGTACTTGGACAACTCCTTGTACTTTTCAATAACCCCGATCAAGCAGAGAGTCTGAAA
>Ga0325402_1003138_pt1 | contig 14792 bp, 8 predicted proteins | sample PopdelMetagenome_22_FD_207212 | JGI IMG/M metagenome (GOLD analysis project Ga0325402, IMG submission 207212) | Populus deltoides microbial communities from Bellville, Georgia, United States - Xylem-PdKOR-R3 | ecosystem: Host-associated > Plants > Phyllosphere > Stem > Wood/Secondary xylem... | reverse complement strand
AAAGCCACCACCGTCGACGTCGCAGAGCCTAGAATTTATCCTCGTTCACCTTACCCCTCTCCTCCTCTAGAAGAAAGCCCCAAATTCAAACCCTCACTTACCTCAGGTGGTAAAAGAAGCCAAAAATAAATAAATTAGGTGGATGAAAATAAATATGAAGGTATCTATTTGGCATTGCGCTCAGCGTGTTTTTTTTTTTTAATTTTAAATTAATATTTTTATATTATTTTGATGGGTTGATATTTAAGATTTTTTTAAAAAGACTTAAAAAGAAAGAAATTGACTATAAATAATGGAGTGAACCGTTTAAAGTGAAAGGATAAAAAATAAAGCAACAATAATCATTTTTTTTAATGTTAGTTTGTAGGCTACAAATATAGTTCATGGGATTTTCAATTTGCCCTTTCCTTCAATCCTATGGTTCTCATCGTCTGTGCAGATCAAAAGAAATAGACTTTTTGCTTCAAAAAGTTGTTTTTGCCAGCTAGGTGATGAAGTCAAGGTGAAAAAACCTTACACAAAAATGGCTGGTCATTGGCTGTGTTCTAGGCCTATGGTGGGGTGGTCTCGGTGGCTCCTGTAAACCGGTCCCTGTTGAAATTCCCATGCTCAAATCAATAAATATATTTGTGATTTTCATTCCCTGTGTTCTAGGCCTATCGAGCTTGAACTTTTCTTCATGAAACAAAGAGGTATGACGCCAGCACAAATTGGAGAAGAAGCTGGTGTGTGATGGAGTTCATTAATTTGTTTGACGTCACGTAATAAAAATATAGCTATTGATAATAGAAATTAATACTTATCTATAAAAAAATTTATGCAAATTATATGTGTTATATTAAAATTGTTAGTACAGGAAGATAAAATAAATATATAAATGTTGAAGAAAAAGGCAAAGAAGAAAAGAAATCATAAACAGAGGAAGAAAATTAGTCCGGTCATAAGAAGTGACTATTCCGTCATATAAAAATAGAGCGACTGTCTGGTTATTCAGAAAAGAAACGTGATCTGATCCTCTCATAAACTACTCTATTAGGGTAGATTTGTATTTTCATATTATTTATTTATCATTTTATAATTGTTGAGTAGCATCTTTGTTCTCTCTACGTTAAATTTATTTTAATAGTTTTAAAAATAAAATTCTATTTAAAGGGCATTTTTTGTTTTTAAATTTTTTTAAGAACAATGCAAAGACTCTATCATCCTTGAAATGAAATTTTTAAAGCATCTTTGTAGGGATGAATTCATCATTTCCAGATAGTTTTTAGTAATAATTATTTAGTAATAATTTTTTTAAGAACAATGCAATGATACTTTTAAAATGTGGAAATAAACAGCTAGCTTTTAAACAGTATAAATATGATTTATTTTCCTTTTTACACTCCAAAGGAAAAAAAATCATTTCAATTTTCAACTACCCATGTGATTATTAAAAAAATTAATTGATAAAAGTAAATAATATATTTTAATCTTTCGATTATTTTAATAAATATATAAGAATGGTATTTTATATATATATAAAAAAGCTATCATTGAACTTTCCGTTAAAGATGCTCTATATCGCATCAACCTCAGCCAATCATTGTCCTCGTTTACGGCTGGCCATGCCCTATTGCTCCAGTTGCTATATATCAGCTGGCCAATAATATTCATTGAATGATTGATATCTTACATTATTTTCTACGTCATTACACCATCGAATTCGACATTATTAATCATCGTCAAGTGATTTCTATGCATGTGGTTGCTAAAGCACTCGAGATTGAATCTTCCCATTTTTTAAGAAAAAAAATAATATTCGGAAAAGGTTCAGCAGACCCACTCCAGAAGCCCCTTGTAGCTTGCGACACGAGGATTAATGTTATCGTCCCATCTAGTTGGAATTCAGTGCCGTAAGCCAATCACGTTGTGATACATCAACTAGAAAATATAGGGGACCCAGTCTGATAATTTCATCATCAAAAGATGCTCGTGGACTAGTACATCTCTTTTGTTATTAGGCCAAGAAAAACCAGGAAAGCATTTCATTTCAGTGCCTCAGAGAAAATATGAGGTCGACTGGAGCCAGAAAACCACATGCAGTATGTGTTCCCTTTCCAGCACAGGGCCATGTTACCCCTTTGATGCGCCTAGCCAAGCTTTTGCACTCAAGAGGCTTTCACATAACCTTCGTTAACACTGAGTTCAACCACAGGCGATTAATCCGGTCCAGAGGACCAGACTCTGTTGAGGGCCTGCCTGATTTCCGGTTTGAGACCATACCGGATGGTTTGCCTTTGCCACCATCTGATTTTGATGCAACACAAGACGTTCCGTCCTTGTGTGATTCAACAAGGAAAAATTGTCTGGCCTCATTAAAGAGCTCCTTACAAAGTTGAATTCATCATCCGAAGGGCCTCCTGTTACTTGCGTAATCTCAGATGGAGCCATGAGCTTTGGCATAGAAGCTGCAGAAGAGTTTAGCATTCCCCAGGTTCAGTTTTGGACAGCGTCAGCTTGTAGCTTCATGGGATATTTGCATTTCAGTGAACTCACCAGAAGAGGCTTAATTCGTTCCATACAAAGGTGTGTATTTCCTGGCTTTTCTTCGTTTATCTGTTTTTTACTATCCAAGAGGGCATGCAGCAAGCTTTCCTGGATATTTCTCTATTGTTTGAGAAAATGTATTGAAGACTGCATGGGACTGTCAGGACTAATGTGGTATTATCGTTTTGTTTCATTAGCTCCCATATTTTAATAAAAGAGCTGAAACAATATATATATCGTTTTGTTTCATTAGCTCCCTTATTTTTATTTTTGATAGGAACGAAGTAATTATGGAGTCGTCTTTCCGTGCACAAGGAAACCTGTAAACTTATGAGAGGTTTTTCTAATTAACATTTTCCTATATATCTTGTTTTATTAGTTATTTATTAGAGAAATAATGATTTAGAAATCCATGGGAGCAAGTGTTCTGATGTATTGTCACATTGCCAACAACATACAAAAACGACTCTGTACGTTGTGTAGAAAAACAGCCCTGAAAATTGAGCTTTTGACAAAAGTTTCGATCTTCGTTCTGAACTTTCGGAGTTTAGAACTGTTTAGTGGGTAGGAATCAACAAAGGGGTGGTGGCGCAGTTGGCTAGCGCGTAGGTCTCATAGCTTCTAAGTTAGTGCCTCTCTCATCCCAATAATTATGAGAACTCTTTATAGCAAATGATCAGATGAAAATGTCATGCTACAAAATGCTAATAAATCATGTGGCAACACATGCATGACACAAAAATTATGATACCAATAATAATAAACCGTTGTTATACAATGCTAATGCCCAAAAAAATAGTTGAACTCCTTCAACCGCCATGTAACTAATTTTGAAAGGAACTGTCCGAGGATAATAACTTAATACAGCTTTCAGTTATATATATGGCTGACTACAAGTAGAAATGCACCTACTGCTTGGGACCCATACCAGGTGAAAGAGCATAATATTGTTAACCTCCAGGGCCCTCAAGGAGCACCAAAGTGTGTCAAAATGTCCATTTAGAAAAAAACATTTCAAAACGGGTGCTCGGATAACTGTCACAGTGTCGTCTAAGAAGATGCTAAAACTACACGCCATCGACGATACGATGCCAGTAACTCCTGGCGTTCAGGTGGTAGAAGTAACAGCTCCTGCAACGGCTGAAAATTATTCTGAAGTCGTTGCTGCTGTGTCATCTTTCTGTGAATATCTTGCCCCGTAAGCTTCATGATCCCTTGCACGTCTAGTTGCAAACCCTTCTAGACAGTTCCCTTCATATATTCCCATAGCAAGGGTCAAGGACTCCCTATGGTACAATTGGAAGCTTCCTAGATTAGCATTTTCTTTGGCGGTGATGAAATTAAGAACGTTTCTTTTGATTTGTTGCTGGTCAATATTATTTCATCAGAAATCTGTGGTGTTTATTTCGCAGGCTACTGCACTTGTCAAAACCAGGTGTTTCAGCAGGGGTTGTACCTACTGCAGCTGCCGCCGCTGCATCTCTCATGTCAGATGGTGGAGGCACAACCTTATAGCAATGTTGTAGAGTTTCATGACTGTTAGTAATAGGCTTCAATTGAATCAATGCAGTTAAAGATGTCCACAGTCTATAGAAGGAGCCCGTGTCGTTGATCCGAGATCCCTTGTTTCTTTTGTGCAGGAAAATTGTCTTGCAGGGTCGAAGAAAAGCTGAAGCAACTAAGTTAGAAAAGAACATCAGGGGTGCTGTAACTACTCGTGTAACCCATTTAACCGAAACCTTGCTTGTTAACCCAGCTAAGTTGTAGACTTTTGCTGTTATATAACCTTGTTTACTTAAAATTTACTATTTTTTACCAAGTTGACAACGTTGACCAAGGCTAGCCTAATTTTGATTCTGTTTTACATTTGGGCTGGGTTTGAGTCCAAATGATACGAGGATCTGATTGATACAGGTAGGGCAGCATTTGTATAAGGCTCGGTCATGGTAGCTCTTTAATATATATATATATATATATATATATATATATATATATATATATATATATATTTTTTTTTTTTTAATAACGGGCTAGTTTACGAGGTGCTCGATTAATACCTTAAGATCCTGAAGTTAATAACCATATAAATTTCAGTGATTTTGAGGGTTGTGAGACTTGAACTGATAATTTTTATAAAATAAATATAGGGCTTGACTAATTGAGTTACACCTCTTAAAGTTAGTAGGTTTTTTACTATAATGTGGCTTTTTAATTTGTTTCATTATAATTTTCATAATTTTAACACTAACTCATATCCACATTGCAGGTTCTATAGGGTAATTATTGTTGGTCTGAGTTAATCTAGTGTGTTATTGTCTCATTATTTTTTCTTGAAAAAATAGTGTAATGTGTTATGTAAAAATATTATGGCAAATATAAATTAAAATGTTTTTCTAATATGTTTTATATTTTATTGTAGTTTGAAAAAAATAAAATGCAATCTGTGATATAACATGAGTTAAAAAAAAATATGTGATCTAAAATATAGGTGTCAGACCATATAGTCTAACCTGGTTTACAACTTATAATAAACTAAAATGATTCATTTTAGATAAATAAATAAATAAATAAACCCCTTCAAATTAACTTGATTAGATATTACCTGATTTGACCGAGCAATCAAGTGATGATTTAACCTGCAGGCCACCTAAGTTTAGTCTGTCAATGTCTGAAACTGTTAAAAGTAAAATCTGACTCTAGTCAAGCTATTTTGGACACGCCACTGTTTTTAAAAGCTTCTCCAATGGCAAAAGCCATTTGGAAGAGGCGAATTGTTCATGAGGCTTTTGAATAGTATAAATATGTCTTTTTTAGGTACACTCCACCAGAAAAAAAATAAATCGTTTCAACAACCCATCTGTGTATTAAAAAAATATTTAATTGATTAAAGTAAATAGTATATTTTAATGTTCTGATTATTTTAATAAATATATAAGAATGAGATTATTATTTTTTTTTGATAAAAAAATCATTTCAGCTATTCATTTAACTTTCTGTTAAAGATGCCCTAACGCATCAACCTCAACTAATCATTGTCTTCGTTTTTGGCTGGTCATGCTTCAGTTGCTACCAGCTGGCCAATAGAGAAGCTCCAGCAGCCCCACCTCACACAAGCATACAAAAACGGGGACGAGGACTCAACTCCACAGCATCACACCTCAGCTCCTAGGAATTCATTGAATGATTGATATCTTACATTATTTTTTACGTCGTTACATCATCGAATTTGACATGATTAATCATCCCCAAATGATTTCTATGCATGTGGTTGCTAAAGCACTCGTGATTGAATATTCCCATTTTTTAAGAATAAAAATAATATTCGGAAAAGCTTCAGCATACCCACTCCACATGCCCCTTGCAGCTTGCGACATGAAGATTAATGTTATCGTCCCATCTAATTGGAATTCAGTGCCGAATGACAATCACGTTGTGATACATGAACTAGAAATTATAGGGGACCCAGTCTGATAATTTCATCATCAAAAGATGCTCGTGGACTAGTACATCTCTTTTGTACTTGGGCCAAGAAAAACTAGGAAAGCATTTCATTTCAGTGCCTTAGAGAAAATATGAGGTCGACTGGAGCCAGAAAACCACATGCAGTATGTGTTCCCTATCCATCACAGGGCCATGTTACCCCTTTGATGCACCTAGCCAAGCTTTTGCACTCAAGAGGCTTTCACATAACCTTCGTTAACACTGAGTTCAACCACAGGCGATTAATCCGGTCCAGAGGACCAGACTCTGTTGAAGGCCTGCCTGATTTCCGGTTTGAGACCATACCGGATGGTTTGCCTTTGCCACCATCTGATTTTGATGCAACACAAGACGTTCCGTCCTTGTGTGATTCAACAAGGAAAAATTGTTTGGCCCCATTTAAAGAGCTCCTTACAAAGTTGAATTCATCATCCGAAGGGCCTCCTGTTACTTGCGTAATCTCAGATGGAGCCATGAGCTTTGGCATAAAAGCTGCAGAAGAGTTTAGCATTCCCCAGGTTCAGTTTTGGACAGCGTCAGCTTGTAGCTTCATGGGATATTTGCATTTCAGTGAACTCACCAGAAGGGGCTTCATTCCATTCAAAGGTGTGTATTTCCTGGCTTTTCTATTCGTTTATCTGTTTTGTACTATCCAAGAGGGCATGGAGCATGCTTTCCTGGATATTTCTCTATTGTTTGAGAAAATGTTTATCAAGGACATAAAACTTTATCCTTCCGTTGTTTCAGAAGAAAATTTACTTCGAGATGGCGATACACCTATTGATTGGATCCCTGGTTTGAGTAACATCCGACTAAAAGACATGCCAACCTTTATCAGAACCACAAACGATGAAATAATGTTTGATTTTATGGGATCAGAAGCAGAGAACTGCTTGAACTCTCCTGCAATTATCTTCAACACATTCAACGAATTCGAAAATGAGGTGTTGGAGTCTATAATTGCTACCAAGTTCCCTAACATTTATACAATAGGTCCTCTTCCCTTGCTCGCAAAGCATATCCCAGCTGAAAGCGAATCCAGGTCACTTGGTTCAAGTTTATGGAAAGAAGACTCAAACTGTCTTGATTGGCTTGATAAAAGAGAACTAAATTCTGTTGTGTACATTAATTATGGAAGTGTGACCGTAATGACAGACACACACTTGAGAGAATTTGCTTGGGGCCTGGCAAATAGTAAACTACCGTTTTTATGGATAATTAGGCCTGATGTAGTGATGGGTGATTCTGCAATCTTGCCGGAAGAGTTTCTTGAGCAAATTGATGGTAGAGGATTATTAGCAAGTTGGTGTCCACAGGATCAAGTTCTTGCACATCCATCAGTCGGGGTTTTCCTGACACATTGTGGATGGAATTCTATGATGGAAACTATATCCTGTGGCGTTCCAGTAATCTGCTGGCCTTTTTTTGCTGATCAACAACCGAACTGCCGGTATGCATGCACCAAATGGGGGATTGGAGTGGAGGTCAATCATGATGTTAAGAGAAACGAGATTGAAAGTCTTGTTAAGGAAATGATAGAAGGGGACAGTGGGAAGCAAATGAGGCAGAAGGCTTTGGAGTGGAAAGATATAGCAGAAGCAGCTACCAATATTGGAGGATCATCTTACAATGACTTCGAAAAATTCATCAAGGAGGCTCTTTTCTGTGTGTAGAAGACCGTAAAAGAATAAATGGTATGGTAAGGGTGTGATATCTTAATTTCTGTTTGTTTCTGTCATTTCACTTCTTGTATGCTTCACCATGTATTTTTCCATTTTATATGTATTGAAGACTGCTTGGGACTGTCAGGACTAAATTGGTATTCAGTCTCAATTTTCCGGCATTGACAAGCATGGCATCCCTTTTGTCCAAAGAATTTTTCCAGTTTGCAAATTCCTTGAACTGGTGGTCTGTCACCACTGTCATGGTGCCATAGTTCACATACAGAACTGAGTTGGGCTCTTGTTTATCATGAATGCATGGTAGATCTATTTTCTTACGATATAACCAGGGGGTTTGTGATTATCCTCTTAAGTAGATCGGTGGACCAGATTGATCCTGCCATTATTTCTACTGATCATTCCTGGGATTTTGAGAAGGTTCAGACTATTTATCCGACTTTATTTGCTGATTCGGTTAGAGATATTCCCCTTGTTAAATGGGCGGCAGTTCATGATTGATTAAAACTGGAAGGTTCAATGTTTTGTTTCATTAGCTCCCTTATTTTTATTTTTGATAGGAACGAAGTAATTATGGAGTCGTCTTTCCGTGTACAAGGAAACCTGTAAACTTATGAGAGGTTTTTCTAATTAACATTTTCCTATATAACTAGTTTTATTAGTTATTTATTAGAGCAATTATGATTTAGAAATCCATGGGAGCAAGTGTTCTGATGTATTGTCACATTGCCAACAACATACAGAAACGACTCTGTACATCGCGTAGAAGAACAGCCCTGAAAATTGAGCCTGAGCTTCTGACACAAGTTTGGATTTTTATTTTATAATTTAGAACTGTTTAGAATCAACAAAGGGGTGGTGGCGCAGTTGGCTAGCGCGTAGGTCTCATAGCTTCTGGGTTATCCTGAGGTCGAGAGTTCGAGCCTCTCTCACCCCAATATTTTGTTTTTTTATTTAACAATAACCAAGCACTATAATAACACGTGTGAGTCCATCTGTGGCAAATTAAGCTCTTGAAATGGTTCTCGAACCATGAGATTGATACGCTTAGTTATGGAAGAATTTCTGCAAAATTAATGGGAACATCATTTTAGAGCCTGTGAATATGCAATACAGAGATACATACAATTTCATCTCACAAGGAAAAGATCTTCGGTCTCCTAACTCAGTGTTTGAGTTCAAGCCCTACCAGACCACCACAAGTAAGGTGGATGCAGCAACACGAACACCTACTCAATGCTGACGTATCAAATCTTTCTTCTATACCCCCCTCTCCCTCTCCCTCTATCCCTGTCTCTCTTCCTTTCTTTTGTTTCTGTTGTTTTGGTTTTTCAAGATTTCTGGGCCTTTCTTTGAAATCCCACAGAACTCTCATTCGTTGTCACCTTGCATTGCGATTATCTTTAATGATTTTAATATATATATATATATAAATAAAATATTTGACATCTTATTTTTTTAAAAATATAATATGATTTAAGGAATCGTCTTATAGATATTAGAATCTTACCTGAGTAATAAAAATTCTATGATGATTGGTTATACAAAAACAAATAAATAATATTATTATCCTACTTTATTGTTGATTTTGTTTAAAATGACTAAGGTTTGTTTTATTCTATTTTTTATGGTTGTTTTATAATATTTTTAATGTTGATATTAGTAAATATTCATAAATATTTTTAATTTTGATATTAATAAACATTAGGTAACAAAAAAGTATAGTATTATTGATTTTAATATTAATGAATATTATAGCTTCAAAATGAATCTCAATTTTATTGTTAATATTTTTAAATATGACGTTAGCGAATACTAAAGATATTTCTAACTCTGACATAAATGTATATGAATAATTTTTATTCTAATTATAGTAAATAAACCAGTAAAATTTAAATCGAAAACAAAACACATATTTTATTATTTTTTTAAATAGAAAAAATATAAATACACATATTAAATTAACATTTGACAATATAAATTTACATCTCAATACTACATCATAAAAAAAACAAAAACATGTGAAAAACCAATAAAAAAATCTTTAAATTTTTTCTGAACTTTTTAATATTTTAAAAGGCCTGATTGATTTAGATATTAAAATAAAAAGACCATGCTGGGACACATGCGATGTCGATGGCAACTCTATATTTATATTACCATATCAGCGGAGGCATCCCAAAATACAAATGAGTGGATATGCCTCCAGATTTGCCTGGAGGTTATGAAAACAAATGTAACTTGCCAAGAAAGCTTACACGCCTCCATTTCATGCAAGAAAACAAAGGCGCACGGGGATTAAACAGACAGTAATCCGTGCATTGACTGACCATATGCACCATCTATCAAATGCTAAACGAGTTACAGTAACAAAACTAATGGAAAAAAGAAGAAGAGTGAATTCTTTTCTTGTTTGAAAGGCTTATCATGAGGTTGTTCAAACCTCACAGCTCAAAATACAAGATCGAAAGGTAAGGTTGTTGCACATATTCTAGCTATTATCCCAAAGAATAATTAATAAGCAAGTGAACTACCTGTTCAACAACAAAAAAAAAAAAAGACATTAAAAGAGGGAAAATCGAATAACAGGAAGTCTACATGTTTCATCTCCTATTTTATCCGCTCCTTCTTTTGAAGCTATAATTTATATGGGACAAGATTATCACAATGACTTTACCTACCACTGCAAACACCTGTTTACTCCTTTCACAGTTCAAATGATGGAGAACTGCTCCCCCCTCCCCAAACATCTAGCATTGTTATCAAAATTTTGCACCAGCAAAAAGGCAACATGTTTTGAACAGAGAACAGTGTCTAGGCAACTATCTTCTGCTGGTTGCTGTTTTGCCCTTGCTTAGGTCTGCAAGCTCCTCGATAAGCTTTTTTTCTTCACTGCTCAATCTTTTGGGAATTTCAACTTGTACCCGGACCAACTGATCACCCCTCATGTTGCTTTTGCTTAGCACAGGGACTCCCTTCTTGGCCATTACAAGAGTTGTGTTTGGCTGAGTTCCAGCTGGGATCTTCAAATCAACCATGCCATCCACTGTTGGAACCTTAATCGCAGTACCCAAAATTGCATCTATGTATGATACCTTGCACGTGTATAAGATGTTGGTGTCATCACGTTTTAGCACACGGTCTGGCATGACATCAATAGAGACAAAGAGGTCGCCAGGTGATCCACCTCTCCTTCCAGCATTACCTTCAGATCGGACCCTCAAACGGCTACCAGAGTCCACACCAGCTGGAACTTTCAAACTTATACGCTTTGTCCGCCTTACCCGTCCATCCCCAGAACAGGTGTTGCAAGGGCTAAATGTTTCCCCGGTCCCACCACATGAAGAGCAGGTCATAACCTGCTGGAAAACACCTAAAGGAGTCCTTGTTGATGAAACAACTTGGCCTTGTCCGCCACATGTACTACATTTAGATGGCTTTGTGCCAGGTTTGGCACCTGAACCATCACAAGTCCCACAGCTCTCTAGTCGGGTTATCTCAATTTCTTTTTCAACCCCAAAAACTGCTTCCTTAAAAGTTAAGACAAGATTGTAATATTCATCCTGGCCATCAACTGCTCTATTTCGAGAAGCTCTGCCTCCCATGCCACCCATGCCTCCCATGCCCCCCATGCCCTCAAATAGTGACTCAAACAAATCAAAGGGATTGCTGAAGTCCTGTTATGAGAAAATAGTGGGTGAGGCAAAAAATATGGACGGGATAATACCTTCAAGTCCTTTAAAACAAGTGACTTTTTCATAATTTTCATTAGAAACTTACTCCCATGTCCATGCCAGCACCTTTAAGTCCAGCCTCTCCGTACCTGTCATATAAAGACCGCTTTTCATCGTCTGATAATACCTGCAAGACAAGTTTATGATCAAATCAACTACTTAACAATATGGAATACAAATCACCAAAACTCAAATCATAGACAACAAAACTGCGCTTTTACCTCATACGCATTGCTAATTTCCTTAAACTTCTGCTCTGCATCAGGTTTTCTGCAGCACAGAAATTCAATATTATCAAACAGGTCTGGAAATTAAATTTGTTCACGTGAAGATGAAACTTAATATAAATAATTACTAGACCCCAAAATTGGTTGCTTCCATATTAATTTAGGATGGAACACAGCACTATCTTCCTATTCTTTGATAACAACATTGATCATTGATGGTGAAGATCCCCTATTTAGAATTTATAGAATGTAAGAGTTTGAAATTAACCTCCATCTTTGATATTTAAATCCTTTAAGCAGGACATTGGACTTTGGAGCCAGCTCCTACCACTCACCAAATCAAAATCCTTGAGTTCTCAAGCATAATTGATATGAAACGCCAATAACCAAATTTCATCCAAAGTCATACAAATTCTTGATCAAAACACATTGATAACTGTCCATATTGACCTCATCATATCAGGAGAGAACTTAAAAGGCAACATGAAATAGGAAATAAGAGAAAAAGCTGCTGCCTTAAGATGGCATTCAAGGTTCAAATGGGTGAAGGCTTTCTATATTAGTAGCTACAAAATGATGGAAGGAGCATAACAAATGATTGCGCCAGTGTTCTAAGTTGACAAAAAATTCATTTGCTGCCCTCATTTCTCAGTATTAAATGGAACTGAAAGATGGGAGCTATAGCTTTCTTCATGCAGGTGGGGGTGCTTGACTTTACACTGAAGAGCACAATTGATTTCTCCAATTTTCTAGTGCGTTTGTGCTAATTCTAAAACATGGCTTGACCAGTAGGACACTTGGAAAATTAAATTACCGTTTACCCAATTTCTTAAATCAATGGATTTTACAGCCTTGATTAGTCCAATACAAAGTGCTTCTCCTGATCATGTAGCGGGCAGGACCTAACAATTAAGCACATGTTAACTCACACATTCCAAGAAGTCTGTTCATGCCTTCACTGAAGGCTTGCCCATATCACCATACATTACCATACAAATTACAAACATATGGGGCAGTCTCTAAAAGAAGGAAAAGGAAACCACCTAGAACTAGTCCAAAAGCTTAACAAGCAGAACATATGATACACAGTTCCCATAAATCAAAGTCATAAATAAAAAAGCAACTTACTTGTTCACATCTGGATGGTAACTCCTAGCAAGCTTCCGATAAGCTGAAACGCATTAGGAATAAAAAAGGTCAGAACTTATTTTATAAAAGAAGAATGGTAGCTATTCTAAAAGCATTAATAAACTGAATAAATTTGATATGTGGCAAGTATACAAGTTCATTCCTGAAATAACTCGAAGAATTGCCCTATCAAGACAAGTGACCTTATCAATTAATGTAGATAAACCCAGCCTTTGCAGAAATTCCAGAAGTAGATATTCCTACTCAGCAAGATCTCTTATTTATTTATTTATTCTGTAGATAAAAAATCAGTCCATTACAGTGCTTGATTTCATTACTTCATCCAGATCAAGACTTTTTTCAAGATAAACCAATTCTAAGTTTCAACCTATTCGGTTATGCATGATGGATATAGCAGTTCCACTAATCATGACAGAAAAATAGAATAACATACCAACCCCAATCAAGATACCAATAAATCCACCACAAAAAAATTCAATGAGCACAAAAACACAAATGCAAACTTATTTCATAGGCAACATGGACAGGAACGGCATTAATGGTTCTCTGCATAAAGGCTTTGAGAAAGGAAATGAAACACATAAGGTTGCAAGAGCAGTTTTTGTTCCTCCAGTGCACATCCAGGTAATTAACGTTACCAAGTTCTCCAAAAAGCACCAAAATGTATCTAAACAAGAAGGAAAGCTGAAACATCAGACTTGAAGAACAAATAAGTGTATCGGATCATCGTAACATAAATTTGAAATTGGGTGTTTGTGGCATAATCTTTTCTAGTTAATGTTGAGCTTTCTTTTTATTATTGTTCAGATTAACATATCAATTCCAAAGATGAGAGTACTTTGGCAGTTCAATTTTTTTAGGTCATAGATTGTAGTACTGATGCATATGTTATTCAAGGATTACGCCACCACCTTATATGTGATTGCTCGTATTTTCAGGCTTATATCCCTTAAAGTTGTCTTTGTTTCTCAACTATTTCCAGCCAATTTCATCATTTTTTAAAAAAATAATTCTTGCCACCCTGCAATTGGCAGGCAGTACATAGAAACAATTATTTACCATCTTTTGAGGCATGCTTTAAACCTAAAAACATATTACCCATGAAAAGCCAAAATCCTTATTAAAAGCCTGGCTACTGATCTCAAGTACTTGTCCCACTTATTGCTGCCCTTATTTAGACAAATTAGCAACGATCAACATGCACAGATGACAAGCTCAGTGCATGGTGCAGTGTTTCTTGCCTAATCACAACCTCCCACTACACTATTTTCTAAGAAATTAACCACCTAATAACCCCTATTGGAACAACCCCAATTCCTCTAGCTCCAGCCACAGTTCAAAAATTCATGAACCCAAGTTCTCAATTTGTAACAATGAATCAGCCACAAGAGCTGGATTTTTTACACCAATTTGAAGACCCCAGATTCCTCCATTCACCTAAAAGATCCTTAAAATCAGAGTCATTAGCCCTCCACTTGACAATTTGAAGCAGCAACAGCAAACCTGCTGCTCTACTGTTCTGTATATTGGAAGTCAGACATGAATTTTATGTTAATAGCACCTAATACTCTCTTTTAACAGCTTTCATTGAAATACACAAATACTTCCTCCAGTAATGTAAGGCTTCATGAAGAAGTTCACAACAGCATTAAGATTGGCACTTTTCAGTGTACATTATGCGATCCAAAAAAGGCAATATTTTATGAAATTCTACAAAATTTCCTGGGCTACTGTATCCTCAGTCTTAGATTGTCATAGCAGATTAACACTTGTACACTTAAGATATACCATACCAACATTAATCAAAGAATAGTAATTCTGCCAATTGCCAGATAGACAGGATGAATTTTATCCTCTATTGAACATCAACAGGCATGAGTATTAGGATGTGGTACAACCATTCAAGCATATTGCTCAAGAACATAAAATGAGATAGGTAGAATGGACGAGGCAATATTAATAAAGTTCTGAAGATGGGACAAGCAAAACATTACTTT
>Ga0325402_1003137_pt1 | contig 14793 bp, 7 predicted proteins | sample PopdelMetagenome_22_FD_207212 | JGI IMG/M metagenome (GOLD analysis project Ga0325402, IMG submission 207212) | Populus deltoides microbial communities from Bellville, Georgia, United States - Xylem-PdKOR-R3 | ecosystem: Host-associated > Plants > Phyllosphere > Stem > Wood/Secondary xylem... | reverse complement strand
AACTTAAATATGCATTCAATGAGCTTATTTAAAGTATTTGAGTTAAGGTGAATTTCAAAAAAGCTATATCTTTAACAAGTGATGATAAGACTTTATTCAATTTAATCTATGTACAAAAGGGTCTAATCTATCTACTCCATAGACTAATTAATTTTGACAATTAAAGATTCTTTTTTCTAATACATAATTTTATGCTAACAATCATATTTTTTTATCTGACTGTTAGATCGAGCTGAAATTGTACCAGAAGATTCCAAAGATCTTGCTTTGTATTAGGTTAAAATATCAAGTCAATCAAATATTTAGAAGGCCTTGCGGTAAGATCTAGAAGCTAATGAGCGAGAATTCAATTAGTTTCTTAAGTGATTTAAGATTTTTTTTCTATTTTTTTATATCTCTTTTATTATTTTCCATCATTTTTTAGGATATTTTTTTCTTATTATAAATAAGATTATTTAAGTTGTATTTATGGCTTTTTAAGGATATTTTTTGTTCCAACAATTATTATTGTATGCATGAAATTTTGTTCATCCTTTTTTGTTTTTTTATTGAATTACTCTTATTTATTGAAGAATTAATCAAGTTTCATGGGTATTTTATATTACTTATTCACATCTTTTTATAGGTATCAAGTGATTTTTTTTTGTTATTTATAGTTTTAATATTTCGGTACAAGTTATTATTATATCCAGCTCAAAAATTTGAATTTAACTATTTTGAGAAGTAATTCATTGTTAATTTTTGAATATTTATATTTATGGGATTCATATTAAATATTATTCAATATATATTATATTATATTTTAATTTAATAATTATTTTTTATTAGAAAACATATTGATAATGTTTGGACACCTTTTTTATATTGAAAAAATGAATTTGACTCGTAGGACTGACTAGTGATCTAGTTCGGACCTAAAGTGGATGTGGATCGAAATGAAACCCGGATTTGAATCCAGACCCGAAATCTCCTTCCTAAAAGCAAAACAAGCAAGTAAATCCAAGAAATGAAACCCTTAAAATTCACGAAGCTGAGAGTTTTCCTTCTGCTCAAGCAAACTCGAAAATAAAAGAAAAATTTGAAAAAGTAAACACCATCAAAAACCCATCAACCATGTTGACAGGTATTTTGTTCAAAAAACCCATCATTGCAAAGCTTCGATTTTTTGTTGTTTTAAATTTTCGGGGTTTATTTTTGAATTTTATGAAGTGGGTTATCGCTGAATATCGGGTTTTGTTGATGAAAGATTTGTAAAACTTAGTGTCATTTATTATCTGGTTCGTTTTATTATTGTGTTCTAATCATGACTGTATTAGTCTTATGATATTTGTGTAGAGAGAAACAAAGAATATCTAAGATAGCTATAAATTGATTAAAGCAATCAAGTAATTTTTTTTTTTGCTAAGTTATGAGAATCTTGAAACTCTTTTTAATATTTCATTATTTTCTGGGTTACATTGGTAATAAGTGATTAGGGTTTGTTGTGGAAAGGTGCCAGAAAACTGGCTGTAGGATTGTTGAAAAATTTGAGGTTCAAACTAGAAGAAGCTTATATAAATTTTGGATTTTTAAACAAAAGAAAATGCAAGAGAAGGACCCACTTAGCAAACTTCAAGTAGCTTGAGATCGAGACTTAGCAAACATTCAATTCATTTGGGGTTCCAGGTTTTGAATGTTATCATGGTTACAATGTGCACTCTGTTTTCCTGTGTCTTTTAATTCATCTGTAGAATGTCTCAAGTTCAGTGCAAAATCTGAGCTGTACCTTTTCTGCTATCATTTTCATTTGTTTTTCAATGCATTGGCTCAGTGAGTGTAAAATGGCTAAAGGAGGTGTTTCCAAAAGTGGAAATTGACACAAGCCAGCCCCCTTATGTTTTCAAATGCCAGCTGTATGATTTGACTGGAGTGCCCCCCGAGAGGCAGAAGATCATGGTTAAGGGTGGTTTGTTGAAGGTAAATAGATGTTCTTCTAAATGTACCAGAATATGTTAATTAATTGCTTGCTGTGGTCTATGTGGTTCATGACATTTTAATGGTCACTTTGTGGTCTACGTGGTTCTTGACATTTTAATGGTCACTTTGTAGGTGTTATTAGGAATCTGTTGTCTTTTGGTAAAATTGAACAGTGCCTGCTTTAACTTCATTGATTAACAATGCAGGATGATGCTGATTGGGCAACGGTAGGAGTGAAGGAGGTAAGGGTCTTTATGACTATTTCGCAACTACACAACTCTTATTCTTGTGTAACATGATGTAAATAATGGTGTATCAACTTAAACATTTTTCTAGGGACAAAAAATGATGATGATGGGCACTGCTGATGAGATTGTGAAGGCCCCAGAGAAAGGCCCTATTTTTATGGAAGATCTTCCAGAAGAAGAACAAGTGGTTGCTCTGGTATTTTTCTTCAACCCTCTTCTTCTCGACATGACTTGTGAATTCATGGCATGCCACTTCACATACAACCTGCTAATCGATGTAGAAAATTGACATATCAGAATTTATATACTGCTGACAAATGAAATTTATTAACTTTCACCTTTTAAGGCATTAATAATTTTTCTTTTATTTTTTTTGGATAACTTAATGGAGGTTGATGAAACAGCTTCCAAATGATTAGGTTCTGAAGTCAACATGAGCCTTTCATACAAGTGGTTGATTATAGAGATACTTACTGCACATACTAATTAAGCACAGATGTTCATTCTTTTCTCCAATTGTTTCTACCTTCTCCTTTGTTCTCTCCTTTATTCTGTAGTATCAAACAAGCTCCTGGATTGTAGGATCCACTGAAATGTGACATGGACCTGTCTGCATTTCCTTTTAAAGCTCTTCTTAATAGTAATTATTTATTGGACATGAAGAACTTGCTTATTCTAATATTCTTACTAGGCCTATTCATCCTAAAATTCAATCTGTTGTTGTTTCTTTCTTTGAGACTTGTGATAATTCCAAGCAAGCAGATAATTGCTGCACGAGCTGAGCCTTGACTGGTAAATGACTAATTAAGCCATGCTTTCATGGTCCAAGAAAAGCAATGGTTTACCGTTTGCACCTTTGGCTAAGCTTGGCCTAGTTGAATGCTTCATCTCCATTCCTAAGCCAGTATTTATCAGTGTGTGGCTTTATACTAATCATATGTTGTGCTTTTGATTTGCTACCAAACTGTGTAAGTTGCAGTGTTGCTCACCAAAGAACAGGGAAAAGTGAAAGTGGAGAGGATGGCAATGCAGAAAAGATCTTCTAGCTGCTCTGAAATAATATCAACAAAAAGAATAGAAAAAAAGAGAGGAGAGATTAATGATCAGAATAGGGCTCATATCTTATTTGGAATATGCCTGTAAATTCATTCATCAATGGCACACGCACACAGATAATCCTTATAGGAAGGCTATGGCTCTTATTGTGATTAGCATGTCCATTTTCATTGCCTCTGTGTTTGCAAGGTCCATTTTCATCCAATGGATGAAGCATAGAATTTATGACCCTTGTTTATGCATCCTGTACAAACCTTTGATTGACTTTCAGTTTGAATGCCATTGTCCTGGTTGAAAGGAAAAGTGAAACACTGGATCATGCAATGTCCAGTGAATATCTAGTACTGTATATTTATTTTCTTTCTTCCCTCATTTTTATGTCACCAGATATTTCTCAACGATGCTTTTTTGCTTTGCATGTTTTTTCTATTTGTGATCTTATATCTTTGAAGTTGTGCAGTTTAAAAGTAGTGCTTTCCATTTCATGGACTTCAAGTTTATTGTGAAAAACTTTTGTTTTTATTTTAATGATATTTTCTCATGTAATATTCTTGTTTCACTCTAATGCTAGTATTTTGCTAAATTTGTTTCTGCTGATAGGGCCACACTGCTGGCCTCTTTAATCTAGGGAACACTTGCTACATGAACTCAACAGTACAATGCTTACATTCTGTTCCAGAGTTGAAGTCTGCTTTATCCAAGTGAATTCTCTTACTTTTTGAATGTCTCAGAAACTAGTTTCAAGTTGCAGATCAAAAGTGCACCTTTTTTTTACTGAAATACTGTTATCAATGTGAAATTTGGTCAGCTATCCATCTCAAAAAAGCAGTGATCTGGATCAGACATCTCATATGCTGACAGCTGCAACTCGAGAACTATTTAATGAACTCGATAAAAGTGTCAAGCCTGTGGCGCCTATGCAGTTCTGGATGGTTTGTGCTCCGCTCCTGCCTTATTTGCGGCATTTTTTGATGTGTGCTATTTGGGAATCTTTTAGCAATATAAATGGGATGAACTCCTACTAATAAATGTTGGATGCTCCTTTTTAAACATATTATCATGTAACAAGCTCTCACATATGTGAAGTCTTACTAATATGAGCTGAAGAAATGTATTCTAGATACTAGCATGTTGTAGCAGCAAAGAACACTGATTTATGGATGTTAATGTTGATCTAATTGATTAGGACTTTCACATTAGCCATTCCATGCTTAATGTTGTGCAAAAATCTTCCCCTTTGGTGAATTCTGTAAAATGCTTTTACACAGTATTGGCATGCTTAAGTTTAGTTCCTAATGGCATACAAAACTATTTATTTGTAATGTCGCAAACTCTTACACATTTAGTTCTTAACAAGTTGTCATGTATGTGAAGTTTTACTAATTTGTGCTGAAGAAATGTATTCCAGATACCAGCATGTTGTAGAGGCAAAGAACACTGATTTATGGATGTTAATGTTGATCTTATTGATCGATTAGGACTTTCACATTAGCCATTCCATGCTTAATGTCGTGTAAAAATCTTCCTCTGGTGAATTCTGTAAAATTCTTTTACACAGTATTGGCATGCCTAGGTTTAGTTCCTAATGGCATACAAAACTATTTGCCTGTAATGTTGCAAATTCTTACACATTATTGTCATAATTAGGTTTTCAGTTTTGCAGTCTGTCAATTGATGTTTACCACAATAAGCCTATATTTGAATTTTGGCATACCTTGAATTTACAGTAGTTGCTGTATTGCACTTTGATTGTTTGGAAATTGGGGGAAATGGAATACCACATTTTACTCTTCCCATTTACTTTTGCAGGTATTGCGCAAAAAGTATCCACAATTTGGCCAGTTGCATAATGGAGTCTACATGCAGCAGGTTTTTCAAAAAATCAATATGCCTGTCATAGCAGTTGTATTAATATAATTTGTTGTAATATTGGTCTCTACATTTTGAGATATACAGGATGCTGAAGAATGTTGGACACAGCTTTTATACACCCTCTCACAGTCACTTAGATCACCGAGTCCCAGGTAATTTGGTTTGTGTTTATGCACATGTATTGGTTGATTTAGCTTCATAGACCATAGAAGCATGCATTGCTATATAATTGATGTCCTCAAAACTTTTACTCCGTTGCAGTTTGGAGTATGGCTAAAACTTTCATTGGAGATTGTTTTTGTTCAAGTATAATGTCCTATGTAGAACTTATTGGTTTAGATATTGTTGCTTATTCAGAATGCTAGCTTCCTGCCACTGATATTCAACTTATTGATTTAATCTTCTAACTTTGCAGTCAAAATCCAGATACAATTAAGGAACTTTTTGGCATTGAACTTGTAAGCAGGTGGATATCTTCAACTTCTTTTCCTTAGCAGTTGGATTATAGCTAATGTTACATGAAGCAAAAGAATTAGTATTAGAATTTCTAATCTTCTATTTACTGTTGGATTGCTGTTGATGTTTTTTAAATGATTATGAGTGTTTCCATTTTGCCAAGGACAATAACCTTTGACAAATTCTGTATATAATATTGGGTTGCTAGGGTACATTGCCAAGAAAGTGGTGAAGAAAGCTCAGAGACAGAATCAGTTTACTCACTGAAGTGCCACATATCTCAAGAGGTGAACCATTTGCATGAAGGACTGAAGCATGTAAGATTTGCTAATTATTCTTTTATCAGGATTCCATTCTTTTCCTTTTACTTGATTTTATTGTGTTGAATGATTTATGCATTCCTTTGCAGTAGTCTGGTTTGTGCTCGCACTTGACTAGATCTTGATAATCATTTGTCTCTTATGGATGCCTTTGCACAATGAATTTGATTCCACTTCTCTGTATCTCAATTGAACAGACCCAAATGTAAGTGTAGAGCCATCCCCCCAAAACTTTAAGCAACTCGTTTTACCCCTGATCATATGTACCCAGAAAAAGAAAAAAAGAAATTCAACAATTGAAAGATCCGAGTTAAATACAATATTTCATCCTATTTAAATTGAATCAACCGTAGAAGCCAATTGCATCTGCTCATAATGGCATGGAAACTTATAATTGAATATTACTATTCTTCAAAAATATTTTTCAAAGATAAAATAATCCATGTCTTTGGAAGAACACTTATATATAGTCTTACAAAATGAGCAGCAAAAACACGCTTGAAATGTTAAATTATTGATATGTTAATCCTCTAATTCAAGCAAAATTTCTTGCTTCATCCTTGCTACTTGTCTTTACCAACTATAACGTTACTTTGTTGGGAACTGTTATAACATTAAATGGTAATTGTCCATGTGTTGGAGGGTATGACTATAGAATATTCTACTTATTGATAAATAACAACAGTACCTTCTCAAGTTTAGGCCATTGCCTTTTCAGTTCTCTCTTGCATAATTTCTGCATGCCAATCTTCTGGTCCCTAACTAAGGTTTGTCTTCCATAGATGATTTATAACATTTTAGTTCCAGTCTCCCACCATGGCAAATATAACACAACAACGACCAAGCCTCAATCCCAAATTAGTTGGGTTGGCTATCTGGTTTTTCTTGTGCCATTCTGCATGATCATACACCAAACTGGCCACAAAAGCTTCATAGCCATTGTTTGTGCTTGCATTTGTAGTTGTATAACCTTATTGTTGAGGAATTCTTCGTGATTATGATGACTGGCTTATCATCTGAAAGTCAAAATAACTGGATTTTAGTAGATGATGCAACCATTTGGAAGCACCAGGTTCTTGATAATTGAGATCTTTGTAAATTCTAAAATAATTGGTAGAACTCTTATAATGGCCGTCTAACAATTCTTACAATGGACTATTATTTAGATGCTTAAATAAAAATAAATGGAAATGCTTTTTATCAACCAGTGGCTAATGATTCCAAAGTTAGTAGCGAACCTGTAAATGCAGCTAATATAGCTGATTTCTCTGGTTCTTTTCATAAAACTCGCTTTCTGTTCTGAGCCAATTTCACCACTTGGTCTGTTGTATTATATGGCATCACTAGATTCACCACCTATCACTTTCTACTCTGCAATGTATAAATAATTTGTGTGTTTCATCGTACATGCATTTTTTTGTGCATGTGTGCATGGTTCAAAATTACATGAAAATTACGATATCATTAATCTTACTGTTTATAGGGTTTGAAGTCTGAATTGGAGAAGGCTTCTCCTTCCTTGGGCCGTAGTGCAATTTACCTGAAAGAGTCCTGTATTAATGCCCTGCCAAGGTGACAACATTCCTGGCTCTCTCCCTTTTTATTACTTTTGAATTTATAAGTTACAACCATTTGAATCTCAATCACAGGATCCAAGTAATATGAGGATCTTCGTACTCATTGCTTGACTTTTGTGAGGATTTGAGATGTTAATTTACTATTTTTCTTCTTCAGTGTGGATCCCTTTTATTTTTTTTCCTGCTAATACTTTATTTTTCAGTTGTAAAAATTTCCTCTTAAAATAATGAATTTCTGACTGCACATATTTGATTTCTAGGTACCTAACTGTTCAGTTTGTTCGTTTTTTCTGGAAGAGGGAATCAAATCAAAAGGCTAAGATTTTACGGGTAATAGTGGTTTCTTTTCTTCTTTCTGTTACCCATGAGAACTGACTTCAAAAGTTCTGTTCTGTTTCTGTGGTTGTGAAAAAGCTTGTTTAATTTAAGGGATTGAATGCTCTGCTTGCCCAAAAAAATAGTAAAATCTGTAGTTTTTAATATTTGTGTTGATATATCCTTTTTAAAATAACTGTCTTTCTTAGAAAGTGGATTACCCATTGCAACTGGATGTATACGATTTTTGCTCAGATGATCTTCGCAAAAATTTAGAAGCACCTCGCCAGGTATATTTTAGCCTTTTGTTTTGGTGGAGTTCCGCAAGTATCTAAGGGTGCATAAGTTTAGGTGATGGTTATGATTGTTCTTAAAATCTCATAATACAGATTTTAAGAGATGAGGAGGGTAAAAAGGCTGGTTTGAAAGCCAAGGTGAAGAGCTCTAGCTCAAAGGACAATGATGCCAAGATGACTGATGTGGAGGTTAGTAGATGCTTGAGATTCGAATGCATATATGAATAGACAAGCCCAATGAAAATGCTTGGTATATCTTACCTTTTTTTTTTCCCTGTTTAGGGACCATCAAATGAGAGTGTAAAATCATCAAATTCTACCTCTGGAGAAGGTAAAAACTTCTAAATTTCTCCTGCTCATGATTGAAGCTTCTCTTTTTGGTATTTTAATTTTTTATATTGAGGGTCTCCTGTAGATGCTTTGTGTTTGACTTCCAACAATGAATTGATAATGTGTGTTACTGTTGTCTCTGGGTGTGCTTCCTGGATTTTGTGAAAGACTTTGGGCCAAGTGATGGCTTATTGTGCATATAAGAGGATATAGCAGCCTTCATTGTATTTGATTTTTCAAAGTTAATTCTACCAATACTGCATGTATTTTTGGAGATGCTAAATATACAGGAAACTGATTATATTCATTAAATTAAGGTGTAAATGACTGATTTTTATTTTGCTACTTTCCTCTCCCAAAGTTGTCTTCCCTGGGGAATGCATACAGTTTCATGTTCTAATACTTGAGGTTGCACTGCTGGTGCCTCCATGAAAGTTCATGCTCTTTAATGTTCTTGCTTTATGCCCCAGGTGGTTCTTCAGACAAAGAATCACATTTAACTGGAATATATGATTTGGTTGCTGTGCTTACCCATAAGGGAAGGAGTGCTGATTCAGGGCATTATGTTGCATGGGTCAAGCAAGAAAGTGGTAAGTTCTCTGTCAAGTTTGTCAGTGTTTTGTCAGTGTATTTGGATCAACCCCAATTTTTCAACTGATGCGTGCTCAATGTTCATCCCAGGGAAATGGATTGAGTATGATGATGATAATCCTATTCCACAACGAGAGGAAGATATAACTAAGCTCTCTGGAGGAGGTAAGCTAGCCTGAATGAAATGAACTTGTGTGGTGGAAAAATTTTCCATACTTTTTCTTGCTTATTTTCCTTGTGACATTCCTGTTAGCAACTGCCATTCTATTCATAAAGAAAAAAACTGTTTTTATTATTCCTTTTCTAAGTATTTCTATCCTTTGATCTATAGGTGATTGGCATATGGCATACATTTGTATGTACAAGGCACGAGCTTTCCCAGTGTAATTTTTGTAATCCCATCATCTTTTAGATTCAAGTCACCACAGGATTTCTTTGTAGATCCAGATTGTGAAGTGGACAACAGAGTTTTACAGAATTGGATTTGTTGTACTTTAGAAGTTGTCTTAAGCATGTGTTATGACCACCTGCAATAATTAATTGGCTTTGAATTTTCTTACAATGAGTTTCTTTTCAGTTGAATCTCATGTAAGTTCCTGGTGACTTATGGAATGAAAATAGAATTTTTATTGTTTGGCAAAGGCGCGATATCAATGATTTCAAACTTGTAGTTGTCGAGAACCCCATTTCTCTGGTTAGCACGACTATGTCTAACTTTGAAAGGCTTCATGTATTGAAAAGTGGCTGGCTAGGCTTGGGACTTACAATCTTGTTGAAGGATGTAGGTGATGAGTGTTTTTAATGGAGTCAATGGTTTTGACATATTGTATGAAACAAATTGTATTTCATTCTAGATTGCATCGCCTTGGATTTTTGCCCAAATTTTTGTTGAGATATTCCGGGTTTATTTCATTCGTTTCGTCGAAACTGACTTTAAAGCAGGAAGTCACTCTTCTCAGACTCAGTTGCTCAGCAAAGCAACCATACTGCATCGCTCCTGCACATTACCGAATCAGTCTATACCAAGGGTGCCATAGGAGGGTACTGGGCGTGCACCATTCAAGCATGAATAACATCTGAATTTCAATGACAAAAATAATTAAAGCCACACAAAAAGATCAATTTCCAGGTAAAATTAAGCCAAACACGTAATTACTCAATGGCAACAGAAGATTTTAGCAACTCAGCTTCCAAATACAAAATTAACTAAATTGAAACAATTGTGCATCATTTTCCCTAGTTATATCAAGAAACAATCCCGGACAATATCTGCTGTATCTTGCGAATGGTTTCCCAGTTCCGTTGCTCAACCACCAAAAAAACAAGAAAGAAAAGGCAAAAGCTGTTTGTCTGCACAGGATCGATCCACAATTTCTGTGTAAGAACTAAGTATATAATAGAGTTCCACCATTATAAGAAGTTTCCCACGAGCATGAGAAAGCAAGAACCCTGATAACGCTGGTTGCACCGTTATATTTGAAATCTCAGCAATTTCCATCAAGCAGATTGCCTTGCAGAAGACAGAAATATTCCACAAGTCTACAAACCATATCACCATGTGTAGATTTGTCAACTACATTCACAAAAGTGACCACATAAAACAACCATGTAGTTCACACAAGCCATGGAAGGGATTGCTACTCAATCACACGATTGTTAGTCCCTACATACCACCACAAGATCTACACCCTTATTTTTATATTAATGATGAAGATGGCGTTTCTATTCTTTTTTTTTTTTGTATTAAAACCTTTTAATTTCTTAATATTTTGGCATTTTATTCATGTTGAATTACTTCTTAATCTTGACTCTTGATTATTTAGGACTATTTTAAATTTTGAAATTATAGTTAAATAATTGACATTGTGTTTGTATTGTATAATTTGAAGTTAATTTATCTTTATATTTAAATTGGAATCATTTATGTATTAATATTTTGAATCATACACACACATTATAGGATCTCGAAATGAAATGTTAAAATGCTTTCAAACCAAAATTTATCATTCCAAAAAGAAAAACAAAACACCAACCGCAATAGAATTGACAACTTTGATTTTCAGAGGTTTTAGGTAAAAGATTAATTATGTAATATGAGAGATAATCACTATACATATCCTATCGATAAGTTTGGTTGTTGCTTGTTTGTAATGATAAATATATTTTTTATGTTTTTGCTAAGGTTTGTCTAAACTAGTATATGCATATTTGTTAATAAAAAAAAGCCTAACAAAACATAAGACAATTATTTAGAACGCGGGCTTGGCAATAAGACTCGATTCTCACTTCTAGAATACGAGTGTTGGACCCGAGATGATGGTACTAGAGAGTTTGGACTTTGACCTGTTTCTTAGGTTATGTTCAAAATGGGTCTGAAGGTCTCAACTCATAATGTTGGGATACTACTTAACACATGAAAAATTATAAACAAAAACTTGCACACATTGATAAAAACAAAATGACACAAAATGACATAAATATTTATAAATAAAGATAAAATTCATATGACATATATTGTTTTTAAGGAAACAAATGTTGTCACTATGAGAGTGACCCCGTTAGTAGAATAATAGTTTATTGTATAATAAAAAAGTAAATCAAAATCTTTCAACTTACAAAGCATATTCATATTTCAAAAAACAATGTATAAGTATAACTTTGAAAACATGTTGATTTTTCAACTTTCAAAGAATAAAACCTTTTTAAGAATCATACTACCCATATATTAAACATAAATTAAAAAAAAATTAAGACTAAGTTTCAATGTCCAATTGACAAGACTTGTTTAGTGATCATGCTGCTAATAGGTCGATGATTTGATGATAAAACCCAGTAACACAAATATTTATATATAGGTTTATGAAAAATATTCCTACCACATATTTTAAAAAATAATTGGAAACCAAAAAATAACAACCTTTACACTTAAAATGCATCCACATTAGAAAATTTAAATCATTAAACAAAAAATTATTAACACATGACAATTAAAAAAAAATCTTCATACATGATCATCAACACATGAAAACCAAATATCTACATAATAGATCATTAGTATATTATGCACACACAAGATAAACACATGAAAACCAATTATTGACACACCAGTTCACATTATAATTATACAAAGCCAAAAATTAAAAATTCATTTTGTATCCAAGAATGACCTTTTAGAGCTTTCAAAATCGACCAAAATAGGCTAGATCAAGGTGAAATAGTGTCAAAATGTACGTTTCACGCATTAGTCGATTGGCAATGAGGTTGGTGGCGGTGAGTGCTCTTTATGTGCTACTGTTGGGACCTGCATAGACAATAGAAAAACAATGGGTTTTTTTTCTGGGAAATAGAAGTTGTGATAATTGGATTATTATGGGTTATGATTTCAAGTGTTTTATGGTTATGATCCAGGTGGTTTTGGCTATTAAAATCGGGTTGGTAGGCTAGTTTTTCTAGGCAAAATATGAATTGTTATGGTTTGAGAAGAGATCGAGTGTTTATGGATTGAGAAAAAGTAGTTTTTTTTATATGACAGAGCGGGGGCTATATTAAAAGGAAGATTGATGCAAACCTGAAGGGTAAGAATTTTATAATCCACTAACAAGATAGAAATAATCCAAGAAATTTAAAATCAGATTAATAAACACCAAACCCAATGACTGCATGAATCAAGAAACCAAAGTTATTGGATGAAAAACCCTAACTCTTTAATTATAACGAATAAAAAACTACAATTAATTAGCTAGTAGCTCAACTAGCAATAATCAAAAGGAGTCTGTTGTTCAAGGATTAAGGCAACTTAACACCTAAGAAAGGGATGAATTAGATGTATCACTAAATTCAACAATTAATGCAAATTATATCAAGTAAATACAATAACCAACAATATAATTAGAGTATTTAAAGTAAAGAGATAAGAGAAGATAACTTAATTCCATGCCATCCTTTTTATTTTAAGTCCTAATTATATTATTTTCAAAATCAACTAGGCTAACAACTTAGCTCAACATAAAATTAATTAATTTTTCATGCATGTTTTTAACTTGGATACTTAAACATTACATTTCTCATATTAATTCAATCTCATCTTTTTCTCATTTACAATTATGCATACAAAATACCAATACATCACCATAACCAAGATCACTTTTCTCTTTTCTTTTTCCTTTTAATTTACTAAACCAATGATTTAACCAATTTTAACAAAAACTCACAATTTAATCATAATTCCACCAAGTTATTTTTTGAACATATGACTTTCAATATCCAAGACAACAACAATTCAATTCAACAATTCTGCTTACTATTTATAAAATCTTAAACTTCCATGCATGACAATCGTATGCTCAACCAATAAGTCTATTTCAATTTTCCTAATCATAACAATTAATCTTTCACAAACCAGTGACACGACATGTCCACATACTTAATTTCCATAACAACACCACAACATCTATAATTTATATATGGGAAAATTACATTTAACATCCTATCATTTTTTATGAATTACACTTTTCCTTTATAATTTAAAACAATACTCTTTGCCTCGAGGTCAATGTAGAATTCCAAATCTGGTGAAATGTCCATTTTACCCTCATATAAATTATTACTTAAAACCCACAAACAAAAAAGCAGACAACATATCTTTCTCTCTCGTTTCTTGGATTTTTCACCTTCCCTCGTTCTTAGATCCAAACCATTGTTTCACCTACTCAAGTTTCTTAAGATATAACAATTGTAAGAGAAAGGGGTTGTTTTAGCTAGAAGAGGGACATAATCGTTGTTGGTGGCTATTGGATCGAGTCATTGTTGGTGGCTAGGTTGTCATTGCTGTCATGATGGTTAAGGTTGGTCGACGTACATGGTAAACCTTGTTGTTGGTGGTTGGCGATGAGGAGAGGTAATTTTTCGCCGCTTGTGGTGCTACCGTGGTGGTGGACAGGGAGGACAGCAACACCATGGTTAAGAGGAAGGATTTGTTTGATTTCTATCGGGAGAAAAAAAAGGTACGGGGGTATTCTTAAGCAAGTTTAAAATTCCAAAGAGCAAATTCTTTGATTTACTTCTGCCTATTGGAATGACTATCAAAAGAATTACTCTACCATCAAGAAATAATTCTTTCAATTGTTCTATGTATTATAAAATTTCAAAGTGACTTATTAAACCATAAATTTATTTTACGTATTGATTGCAAATCTATTATAGAAGTTATACAAAAAGATCAAAATATTGCTTCAAAACAGATTTTTGCTCGATGACAAGCTATATTAAGTATTTTTTATTTTGATATTGAGTATATAAAAGGAGATACAAATTCCATTCCTGACTTTCTAAATCGTGAATTTCTCCAAAACAGGTTTTGATGCCTCCCAAGTCCAAAGATAAGGGCAAAGCCCCTCAATCAGCACCTACAAAACCATAAAAAACCCAAAGCACTCCAAAACTTGAGGCTTTTACCATATCTTCTACAAAACTAGTAACTTCTTGGTATGATATAGTTATTGCTAAAGAAAAAGCAACAAATCCTCCAGCAATACAAAGTGACAAAGTATAAAATTTTGTAGAAACTCTATCCAAATCTTCAGAATTACTTTTGGCCTTACAAACTTTCAGCCAGAAGTCCTCTCAAGAGGATGAATCCTCTTAATCAGGTAAAAAATCCAAGCAAAGTCTTCTAAAAAACCTCTGCTTCAATTTGCAAATCTTTCATTATCCCAAACCAATTTCATGAAAACATTTTCAAAACAAAAATCTGAATATTTCATCAAAATCAATTTTC
>Ga0325402_1003135_pt1 | contig 14795 bp, 12 predicted proteins | sample PopdelMetagenome_22_FD_207212 | JGI IMG/M metagenome (GOLD analysis project Ga0325402, IMG submission 207212) | Populus deltoides microbial communities from Bellville, Georgia, United States - Xylem-PdKOR-R3 | ecosystem: Host-associated > Plants > Phyllosphere > Stem > Wood/Secondary xylem... | reverse complement strand
AAGAGCTATTTTTATATACTAGTCAAAAGAATTAAAAATTTGTTTAATATATTTTTATGAAAAAAGATTTTAAATGAAATTGTATTAATTAATTACTATTAATAAATAAATAGTTATATTAATATTAAATATATTAAAATACAAATAGCTTTTCTAAAAAGATTTTCTTAAATTACATATATATAAATTATATTTATACTATTTTAAAAATTATATTACCATTTGGCTCTCCTACATGGTTTCTCAGAGATGCTCTTAGGTCGTTGAGTCGGGCAACCGGAAGTTCTAAGCAGCAGCATAGAGCGACTAATTGGGATACGAAATACGACTGAGGCAAGTAAGGAATTGGAAAAGAGAAAAGACATGGAGGTGATGATGATGATGTCTCAAACAAGACCGCTTTCAACTGTCTCTATCCCCATACCCTCGTTGGCAAACGCAATATCTCAAAGAAATTTCAAGAACCCAAAAACTTTGAAACTCAGGGCATCAATTTCCAACCCCAATTTTCCTCTTGCAAGCAGAATTATGGTTACAAGTAAGTCACTTCTTTGACTGTTAATTCTTTGTGGGGGTCTTTGGATTACTTTTCTTTTGTAGTTTCTTGTTTATTGGCGTGAAAAAATATATATGTTAAAATAGATAATTGAATAAACTTTTCTTGCGGAAGCCGAATAAAGAAATCAAATTCTTTGTTTTGCTTTTGAGCACCATCAATAAATTATCATCCAGTACTTTATTTTAGTTGCAATTAGGTGATCTTGAGAATAGTTCCAGGGTCTGATTGGTCCAATGAAGGCACTTTGTTTGGCTATTTTGAGCAAAAAGTTAGATTTCTCAAGTTTGCTTTCAAACAGAATAGAAGGTTTCCCGAAGGAGACAGAGGTGCTAACTGCTCAGGCGCTGAGATGAGGCCAAATACTATATTTTTGCATGATTAACGGTGGGAAGACGACTTCTGAATAGTATTGAAGTTATTTGAGGCTTGGACCATTTAGTCTATACAATCCAAGTATACATGCTGAACAAAAAGTTGTTGGGTAGTTTGATCCCTATGTTGCTTAGGCTTCAATTGCGTGAGCTTTAGTTGTTTTGCTAGGTTTGAAGGGGAAGCTTTTGAATGCTGGCATTGATCTTTACAGGAAATAATCCTAGGAATATCCACACCTTGGTAATGTTTGGTCTGTGGAGGTGAAAAAAATAAAATATTCCAAGGTGCTAGCTTTACTGCTAATGCAGGAAGTTGAATCATTTTGCAGGCCAATGTGCTTGTCTAGGTTTAAAAAGATGGAATTCGTTGCACTTGCTTTACTTATGATGGAAAGAAGTACGAGAATTTTTCAAAAAAAATTCCCGAGGAAAATGATAGCTAATGGAGTTTGTGAAAGATATAAGTTTGAGATTGTTATGCTGGGAAAAATGAGTATCATGGAGAATAGGGCTTGCATTGTCATAGAACCTGCCCATGCTATTCATGAAAATGATAACTAATGGAGTTTGTAAAAGATATAAGTTTGAGTCTGTTATGCTTGAAAGAATGAGTATCATGGAGAATAATAGGGCTTGCATTATCATAGAACCTGCCCATGCTATTCATGAAAAAAAAAAGGTCGAAGTATCAGTGAAAACCACCATCTTATTTTGTCAGGACCAGGTCCTTTACTGGTTGCAGAAGAGGGTTTTGGTAATTATAAAGAACCATGAGTCTTGGCAGTGACTTTGGAATGATTTTTCAGCATTGTTTCTGAAACAGATTGGTCTGCATCAAGTGCTTCCATTCCCTGCGTAAGACTGAAACATGTTCATATTTGGCATGCTTAAGGGCTGACTGAACTAAGGTAGTCCTATGGGCTATTGCTTGAAAGTTATTCATGTAATCTGCGCAATTAACCGAGGTTAAAGATATTATTGGCTCAAATAAGTGAGCTTAAATCGCACTGAGTTTCTGATCACAAAATCATGGACTCAATATGTCATAGTTCTGTAAGGATGAATGCTATCCAGGAAAACCAGTCCTAGTCAGCACAGAATTGGTTATTACGATGGTACAAAGAAAATATTGATGCCAATGCACATCTTTATCAAAGGTTTTCTAGAATTTGCATTTCCTTTATTCCTGAAAATGTTGGAAAACTAATTTTCAAACATTGAGTCCGAAGATGCACCATCAACAATAGCTCCTTTTCTTTTCCTTATAACCATCATTGTGGCTTCTATAGGGAGAAGAGATGTTTCTGACAATCAGGTTTTACTTCTAGAAGTGGTGTTCATCTGCATAAAAATGTTTAACTTTGTTCAAAGAAGAAAAAAAAAATTCTAATGGAAATCTTACGTCTTCAGTGTTCAGTTTCAAATTTGTTTCATCTATTTTTTGCAAGTCTAATCTAGCGGGGAAAATGCTCACAACATGGGGTTTGAATTTTTATTGGTCATCCTTAGTTGACTCTAGCAATTCAAATTCAAAACAAGGAGAGGAATTAGAATGACAATCTAAATGTTGGTGACTTTGCCATCTGCTGAGGTAGTCACCTTGTTGTTGGGCTCACAATTCTCTCCTCTAGCATTTGTCTTCAGGGGCAGCATGTAGAATACTTTTTCAAACTTATAATATCTTGTTTCATAAAACTACGAACAATGTCCCTTTTTAATGCCGTACTTATATCATAACCGAGAACCCTTTAAGAAATTCATCCAAGTTCTGCCCTTGTTTATCTTTAACTTGTTGCAAAGGTTTGCAAATGCTCAGTTAAGCTTACACATGGGAGTCTCAAGGTGTCCAGCCTCTAAACTTCTATTCTTAGGCGAGAGTTAAGTGTCATGGTATAAATCAACTGGGATGGCTTTTCTTCATGTCTCAATTCCTTGGTCAATATATAATGCTGCTCCAAATACAATCAATCCATGCACCTTTTGAAGTAACATGGAGAAGAGAAACTATTTCTACGGTCCAAGCTCTTTCTTTCTAGTGGATGTCTTGTGTGTATTCTTTAATTTTGGTATTTGAAAGAATATCGAAGGTCCACAAAGACAATTGACACACCAATAAGAGAACATTTTATACTGTAGAGTTGTGCATAGCATCATGAGTTTCATATTAAGGATAATGGACTATTTGGACAAGGATTTCTATGCGTCTAGCCAAGAAATAAGAATATCATTGCAAACAATTTTCTTGTGTGTGAGTGTGGTTGTTTTTTTGCACCTTCATTGAACTTCAATGAGATGGTCAAACTTCTCATAATCTTATAGGGATGTTTTAATTTTTTTTAATCTCCTTTGAAGTACTGGTTATGAGTTTTGACTTGCAGATATAGGACATTCTATCAGTGAAGCTACTTTGCAAGACGAATTTTCAAATTTTGGTGAAATAGCTGAAGGTAAATACGTCTTTCCTCATTGTTCAAAAAACAGGCTTAAATTGGAAGTTTTATAATATTAAAAGATTCCCATTGCAATTCCAACACAGGCTTCAAGGCTTGTAACCTTTTACATAACCTTTTATTTTCAATCTATGACAGTGAAGCTTGTGAAGAATGAAACCATTAAAAGGTCCAAACCATATGCATTTATTCAATACACTTCTCCGGATGATGCCATCCTTGCCTTGGAAAATATGGACCGTAAGGTTTGGGACCATCACATTGCACTGTCTTTTCAGGAACTTTGAAGTTGGAAAACTCATGTTGTTTTGACCTTTTATCATCAGACTCTTGATGGCAGGTTAATTTTTGTTGATCTTGCCAAACCTGGGAAAGACCGGTTTAGAGGATACGTGAAAACTTGTGGACCTCCAAAGAAGCAGCAGGTGCAGGACACACAAGATGAGGTTGCAGATTGCTGGTACTGATTAAGTTCTCTTTGATACATTGCTTAAATCCATTCAAACCAGATTTTGTAAACAAAGGAGTGAGTCAAGATGGAGCACTTTATTCAAGTAGAATTGTCTAGTACTATCTCTGCAACCGAAAAACATATCATATCGTGCACAAGCACCATAGCGGTGAAAGTGGCATGGATTTGATCAGCTAGATTGGCTTCAAACCACGTTACATCACTTTATCATTGTATATTATCGACACTGGTGTGCGTAATATTCGTCTATAGAACTGTGCTAAACAGAAGCAAAGCAGCATTGCCTGGAATCAGACAAGTCATGGGCTCAAGGACCACGGTGCACAGAACAATCAGTAATGTAACATATTGTGGAATTTGGTCTCTGATTTATTCAGATCAAATTTTCGGTGCTGAAGTACACAATGATGTGACGTTTTAGTAAATGTTGCTGCTTCTTGCCACCCCTCGTGGCACAACCACCACCAATGCTTGTTTCGTAGGTGTATTTCGCATCCCTCAAGTGAAGCAGGTTGTGTGATTGTTTGCCAGCATGCATGAGAATGGAACCATTGAATGCTCTGAAAAATGTATGATCTATTTTGTAGAGAACAGAAAGGAATTGTTATAGATGATGACTACCAATGGGGCGGGCGCTACACCACTGCCTGCACCCAAAAAGAAGTTTTTTGCACTAAATATTTTATAAAACCAAACAAAATAATATTATGAACATTTTCATATTATATTTAATTGATTTATTTATTTTAATTAAAAAATAAAATATCTTTAAAAAAAGCTAAATTTAATAAAGAATATAAAATAAAAAAATTGAGATAATCTGAATTATTTTAAAATCAATAAAAAATTATATAGGAAGTAAATAAAAAAATTAATGGAATTTAATTTTTTAATTAAATAAATATTAAAGGATGAAATTAAAAAAAATAAGCTAACAAAATATCATGAAGTAAATATCACATGTTTACAATTAATTAATTTAATTTAAATAACTGAAAAATCTTATAGGAAGCAAAAATATATAAAATTAACGGAGTCCAATCTTCAATTAAATAGACGTTGAACAATAAAACTAAAAAAACACAAGCTTAGCAAAAATGGACGAATCTTCTAAACCTAAATTAATCTTTAAAACTTGCAACTCGTGAAATCTTAAACCCTGCCCCAATTAAGAAACTCAATGCCTAACTAATTTAATGTTCAATGATAAAATTAAAAAAAAAATCAAAAAATCACCAAAGGAAAAGAAATAACAATCAAAACGATGAGAGTTGAATTTGATAGGAATTAATGAGGGATGAAATTAAAAAATTCCACGAGTTAGAAGTTCACTCCGCTGTTCTCAAGTAATTTATAAATTATTTGAATAAAAAAATATTAATCAAAAGAACAAGGACTAAATATGAAGAAATAACAAATTAAAGGGCTGTTTTGAAATTTTGAAGGGCAAGCGTAGAGATTGAGAGAGAGAGAGAGAGAGAGAGAGAGAGAATCATCAACGCCAAACTAACTGGTCTTTGGCTACACTCACCATCTCACCATGAAAGAGATGCTGAGATGATTCAAATGTTGTTATGGAAGGTAGCGTTTGGTCATCAAACAATCTCACGCGCATCAATAATTTTTTTTAATAATATTTATATTTTTAAATCATAAAATTACCCATGACAATAAAAAAACCAAAGTGAAAAATGATAAAATGTCCTTGAACATAAGCTAAAGAAAAATCCACTTCTAATAGCATTTAAGTCATTTAACTATTTTTAAAAAAATAAAAATACAAAATGACCCTAGGCATCAATTTTAAAAAAATATTTTAAGGGAAATGTAATTATTTTACTTTGTATTAGAAATGGAAAAGACTGATTTATCATCCATCAACATAATAATGACTATTGGATCCCTATGAAAAGATCTTAATATCCCGTAGCTAGTTATGTGGATTGTTTTGTGAAGGGTGAAATTGTTTTTTTATTGTGGATTGGTATAATATTTTTCCAATACCTTTTAGACTTTCTTGCTAGTTATTTGACTTGTACTCCTCCATAAATCAGATATTTTCTTTTCCAACAAAACAAATTGAATATCTATGCTTTTTGACATATTTTTTCTTACATAAAAAAATTATAAATGTAAATAAAAAACATTATGCATCCATATAATTAAATAAATTAAGAATGTTATATGTCAATCAATGAAAAAACAAGTCATTAACATTAATTAAAGATGAAATTAGAAAAATCAAGAGATAAATATAGATCAAGTTTATAGACTCAATCAAGTTCAATAATTTTTAATTTAACTTTATGATAAGAAAAAGAAATGCTTGTAAAATTAATAATAAACTAAATATCAAGGTGTCTATTTGAGATCATGAAAAACCTGCAAATACCAAACAAAAATATCCAATTCTTAATTAATTTAATGTCAAATAATAAAAATAAAAGTAAAAAATATTGAATTTAAATAAGAAAAAAACCCTAAATTAACATCAAAGGAAACACAAGGGTGACTCACAACACTAAAATAAAAAGCAGGTCTAATATTTTAATAAAAAGCAGGTCTAATATATTTAAAGTTCGGTAAAAATAAAACCTTTTATTTGTTAAGTAAAATTAAAAAAATAAAGAAATTTAAATACCAAATAAAGGAAGCACAAATATTTTTATTATAAGCCTGAGAGGGTTGAAAATACCATCCTTAGACCGAACTAATTGACTGATCTAGTTGACCCAAAACCTAGGCTAGGCTGGATTTAAATAAATAAATTAATTAATTAACCCGGTAAAAAAACCATCGCTATAATTTGCTTGACCAGTTGCACATAGGATAGGATGAAATAGAAAAAAACAATAAGCATACACGAGATGGAGAAGATTTTCGAATTGAAAATTGAAAACAAAAACACTATATTATCAGCAAATTACATCTGAAAAAAATGGGGCAATAGGAGAATTGATGGTAAAATTAACAGATAATTTCCATCAATCAATCAAGTGTTTGAGAATAAAATCTGCTTGCCTTTTATTTTTCTGGGTTCTAGACTTCGGGTCCCGGTTTTTGTTTTTCAGGAAAAAATTATAATTGGAGAAGAAATATTCTCTTTTGTGCCCTATCGTCTGAAAATTCGTTAACCAATCAAATAAAAATATAATAAAAAAGAAGAAGCATGGTTTGTGATGTCAAAGGAGACACAGATAGACAGATTCTGTGTGCGCAGCGCAGTGTATAGTTTCAGCGCTGTTCTAAGCAACGCTAAATAAAGTCATTCATTCTTTCTTTACTTTAAGAGAGAATCACTCCATAAAACAAAACAAAAATAAATAAATAGATAAATGGAGGAAGATAAGGCGAAGAAGAGCTCGAGGCTAGTAGAGGCAGCAAAGGAGGAGGAGGAGGAGGAGGAGAGGCCAGTGCGAGTATATGCAGACGGCATCTACGATCTCTTCCACTTTGGCCATGCCCGTTCTCTCGAGCAAGCCAAGAAATTGTATCTTAATTATTTAATTATTATCACTCTCACAATCTCTCTCTTCTGTTTTAATTCAATTATTGTTTGTTTTTTTTTCAAAATTCGGTTACAAATAATAGTATTAATTAATTTGATAGATTCCCAAACACGTATTTGGTGGTTGGATGCTGCAATGATGAAGTAACTCACAAATACAAGGGTAAAACTGTGATGACTGATCAAGAACGCTACGAGTCTCTTCGCCATTGCAGGTAGGTTTTGCTTTCAATTTTTGAATCTCCATTTCTCTGGTTTGAAAAAAAATAAAAAATAAAAAGGGTAACAAAATGTTCCCAAATGATTTAAACTGCTATGCATGTTCTTTTCATGGCGTCCTAGATATCACTTTTCATGGATATAGATTGCCTTCGTACTTCAGATGTGCTTAATCTCTCATTGCTGGCATCAATGATTTTTCGACAAACTGAATTGTATAGACTGCACACAAGATAGTATGCCATGCGAAAAAAAATTTCCCATTGTCTCTGTTTGGTATTCCTGGTAGCAGATTCATAGTGATCAATGAAAAACAGGGCTAATTGATCAGGTTAATTTTTTCACAAGTTTTATTTTCACAGTTTTAATTTGTTGACTTGTTTCGTACCAGGAACTTGTCTGCTGCCAAAACCTAGTTGTCTACTTTTATCCTAGATATCAAATTTGGACAAGTGAAATTTCTATATTGGGAATAGAGTGCATGTGGCGTTGACTGACTGTAAATTTTGCAGGTGGGTTGATGAAGTTATCCCTGATGCACCATGGGTTATCACACAAGAGTTTCTCGACAAACATAGGATCGACTATGTGGCTCATGACTCTCTTCCGTAAGGTTAATCAGTCCAAATGGACTTGTCTGCTTGTCTTCCAACAATTAAAAAAAAAGAAGAAAAATTCATGGAAACTGCATGCTTGCATTGTTTTGGTCTTTCTATTTGAAGAAGAAAGTCATTGCTGAATTAGATGACATGTTAACTTTTAGTTGAACCATTTGTGAAACTGCATGGAAACTAAATTTATCCCCATGTGTATACGTTTATTGTATTTGCAGGTGCTGTGTTTAATGCTTCTATTTCTTGTTGTGCAACACATGTTCAAGACCTACTTCAAATTAATTTACTGACCCTATTTGTAGTGGGAGCTTCGTTGACTCATTCCATTTTATCTAAGTTACAACAAGTGCATTGTTGATTCTGTTACATAAAATTGTTCATTTAACTTCCCTATGTTCTTTGCTATTTTAATTTTTCTTGTTTGCCCTCATTTGACATGTTATTTTGGTAGTGCTTTCATTTTGCATTTTGTACCATAATATATGCATTCATGTGCTCGAGTTTTTTTTGTTCATGTTTAAGTTCCTTTTGCTTTTTAATATGTTAATTGTTTTTTGTTTGCCCTAAAATTGTAGTTATGCTGATGCAAGTGGGGCTGGAAAGGATGTCTATGAATTTGTAAGTTTAGTGATACAAGAGCTTTGCTAATCACAAGAATTGTCTCACCATGGCTTGATAAAGCCTTTCAATAAATGGTGATCAGAATAAAATTCTGGTTCTATCTGGGCATCATTCCTATCTGGCTCACTGCATTACTTCATAGCTTTCATCTCCTCTTCCATCACCATGGCTGATCTTTTATGTGCTAGAACTAATACCTAGAAGCTTTTGCTATCATATCGTCAGTGCTACCTGTATTTTCTCACAGCTACCGGGGCCATTTTCGTGATTGTTTCCTCATACATAAGAGGGAAACATGTCTAAATTCTTTGGTTGATTGTTTGCTGAGCTCTATATGACTATCTGTTTTACAAATGTTGGCATTACTTGCCTTGGTAAAGACTGGTTCATTGTTTTTATTTTGTAGTTTCTCTTGATTTAACCATCTCTTACATTTGAAACCGTTCCACTAATGGAAATGGGAAAAATATATTTTGCCATTCTTCTCCTTCAAAATCTATCCGTACTCATAAAATCGCTGCTGTTGGGATACCTTTTACTCACTCAAACTGTTGCTTCTTGACCTATATCTTGTCTATCAATTTCCTTAGTCACCATTATAAGGCTTTTCTTAAATGTTCATGACCAAATAATTTTGCCAATTTTCTGTTCATTTCTACTATAGTTTCCCGTGGTTTTGATGACTTTTCATGTGCAGTGAAATCCATAGAAACAACAGGATACTGTAATGTTTGACATAATTTCTTGACCTGGCAAATCATGATTACTTAATAGCCTCATCACCATTACAACAAAGTATGACTAGTTTCAACAGAATGCATTTCTACAAAACGTTCGTACAGGTCAAGTCTGTTGGGAGATTTAAGGAAACAAAGCGGACTGATGGGATCTCCACGTCAGATGTTATAATGAGGATAGTTAAAGATTATAATGAGTATGTGATGCGTAATTTGGCACGTGGATATACAAGAAAAGATTTGGGTGTCAGCTATGTGAAGGTCTGCTTTACTTTATTTGCTTTCTCTTTTCTGAGTTCTGACCATCGTGTTCTTGCTGGAGAATTGATCTTTTTCATTCCCCATTCTTTTACTAGGAAAAGCGGCTGAGAGTTAACATGGGGTTTAAAAAGTTGCGTGAGAAAGTGAAGAAACAGCAAGAGATAGTTGGGGAAAAGGTATGCAAATTGTCTTGCAAAATTGCTAATACTTAATAGTGACCTTGCATGGCATGTGTTTTGACAATTTGTTGCATGTGAGACTTCGTGCTTCTTTGTTAGAAGGATAGATACAAAATTGATAAATAATATTATTCTTCTTGTCATGAATTCACCATGCCATTTTGCTTTCCCTTTCCTTGTTTTAGATTAGATGTAATTGTGCGAAGAACAAGGATTAAACCCTAAATATTGTTTCACACATGTGCCGAAGAGTGGAGGCAGTATAGGACAAACTAATTTTAGAAAGACACCAAAATATGGTTTGGCATGCAAACATTTTTATTAAATCTAGCAGTCATCACTCTAGCGTAGAACTTGACACCAGCCAAGAAATTCATCATTTTTTTTTTACACTGGAGCATCTCTTAATTTAGATTTGCAATAATTATCTGTTGTAAGGATTGTTTTAAGTGCTTCTGTACAGACAAAATGATTTTGTGAAGCTGGAGCTTCTGGAGCTTCAGAAATTTCCTTATGTGCATCCTATATTGAAACACATATATTTCTCCATTTATCTGGACAAGTTGCATGATTGAATGCTGTTGCAAATATAGGATAGCATGTTGCGAATTAGGATGTGTAGCCTTGAAGCCTTAGGGTTTGTTGCTTGATCATTCATTTTCTTCCCACATTCTTGCTTCTGCAGCCAAGTAATACCATATGAATTTAGTCAAATAGATTAAGGAGAGGGGGGCTAGAAATTAACTGATTGCTCTCAACAAAACAAGATTTCTTGCTTCACCCGTGTGCAATGGTTGCTCATGTCATGTTGTAGTATAGCATCATTTAGAACTAATGTTTTAGGTTTGAAGTGTCTGACTTTAATCTTTGCCCACTTTCCATCCTGGTGCGATCTGATGTTCAAATTAATTGTTAAGCAGTTTGGTTATTTGGGTTAAGATTAGACCATATAGCTGCCACCTACTTTATTAAGCACGTGCATATTGCTGTTAGGATCAGTATTGGAAGTGTTTTGTAAGCATAATCTGTTATGCTGAACCATCCATTTATTATGCTGGCATCCCTTTTGGAAACACATGATGCAAGTTATTAGTGTAATGGTGCTCTAATTGGTCCTTTGGCCTTTGGAGCCTCACTCTCCCCATATCTGCCCCCTATCCCTCTTCAAGTTTGCTTCTCATTGCAAACAAACCCTAGTGGTGGTTTTACTTAAAGATGAGTAGGCCTAGCTAATCAATATTCTTGTGAGATGCTACCATTAATGTCGTGCACCACTTCCCATTCAATAGAAGAGAACCAGAAATCAATTATACGCATCACTACCACGTGGCAGATGGCTTTTATAATTGGATTGATAAATTCTGCCCTCATGCCGCAGATACAAGTAGTTGCTAAAACAGCCTGTGTGCATCGGAATGAGTGGGTGGAGAATGCTGATAGATTGGTCGCTGGATTTCTTGAAATGTTTGAAGAACGCTGTCATAAAATGGTCAGTCTTTGTTTCCTGGCCTGAACTAAGTAGGTGGTAGTGTATGCGCATGGATGATTTCTTTTTGCATGCTTATGGCACATTTTGGTTTGCATATCTATCAGGGAACAACTATCAGAGAGCGAATTCAAGAGAAACTGACGAAGCAGAAGTTAATAGGGCTTATATATGATAGATGCTATGGTGATGGTGATAGTGATCAGTACTACTACGATGATGACACAGAAGAAGAATACAGTGACTAGGACATTTGAATAGCTTCTTTGGTTATTTATTATTGATAGGAACCGATACTTCAGTTTTGATGTTTGTGTATAAATATGTGACGGTTCTCGTTTGGGAGAGGAATATTGTTTGCAAAATTCGTGCTGTCTAAAATTTGAGGTTGGTCCTCTATGTGAATAAATAAGGGTGTGAATTTAATATCTGTGCAGTTTGGAATTCCCTTTTTCTTCTCACAGGATTTTACATCCGAGAAAAACATGGGTTTGAGACCAAAATGATCCTTTTTTGTATGTTACAAACGGCCAACTGTTGACACCGATGACTACAGGGCTGCTGTCAGCAATTGCTGCCACAGCCACTGTTGCTGCACCTCATTCAGATTCTCATCACTGCTTATTGCCATCACCACGCCCGCCTCATTCACCGCATTTATTATCATCACCAGATCTGCAGCCATCATCGCCCCCCCATTTTTCTAACATGTTTCGTTAAAATTATAAGCCAGTTTTAAATCTCATCTGATAAATATGAGTCTTCTTCTTCTGATCTAGCCATGATTTTTTCTTACAGAGAACCCAAGCTCTACATTCTTGAAATGTCAATGCGTTCAGAACATCAACGTGAACTGCACTGTTAGTCAACTGAAGCCAAGAAAGGTAGTACCAGCAGCGAGTTGGAACTGCAAGAACACGTAAGGTAACCTCAATGTCTCAAATGATTTGCATTTTCACCACATCCACATAATCCTTCCATTCAAATCAGCAAGTGGAAGTGAATGCGAGCAAAGTAGGTGGTGGATATGGATTCCTTAGACGTGCAACGACAAAACACCCCACCAGACATACAGAAGAAGAGCAATCTGGTCCTTATTGTCCTATGCCATTATTGCTTGCTTTCTATTGTCCTGCAGGCTTCTGTATCATCATGTCGAAAATCCGTGCAATTGCAAGTCCTTCACACATACAAGGTGGAGGTAGTTTTCATGATATCTTTTTCAGCAACAAATTTCCCAATCCATCTTCGAGATTGCATTTTCCTTGAAGTTAAGAGTTTCAAATTTGACTCACTTGGGCACTGATGCAATGAAAAGACAAGGGGAGAGAGAATTAATAGCTACCCATCCTTTTTGATAGATTGCTTAGAAGAAAAAAGAGGAGAGAGAATCTCTTCTTCTAATTCCGTTCAATTAAAAAAAATTGTGAAATTGAGTAGTGGATATATTTTTACGTTATTGATGTCCAACCATTTTTTTTTTAAATCTAGTTTTAAATTAATTTTTTTAGATATTTTTGAATTATTTTGATGTAATTATTTTAAAAATAAATTTTAAAAGATAAGATAAAAATATTTTGATGTATTTCTCGTAATTTTAATTTAGATGCATTCCTTTTAATTTAAATTTATTAAAGCTAATTTAATTTTAATTTAATATTAATATTAACTTCAAATTTAACTTAATATGCCCACCAAGAAAAATGGCATCCACTAACGAAAGAAACACACGGTAGCACCATTTTACCTGCACAAATTTATTTCAAAAGAAGGTGAAGCAACATGAATATCTTATCTGAAAATTAGAAGCAATGAGAATAAGCTATGAAGCTATTGAAAGTTCATGCTTATTTGATGCAAAAACTTGTTTGCTCGTACTTGAAACTGGTGAATAACCCTCTGAAGCTATTGAAATGTTGTGGAATAAGAGGAAAGAATAAGTGCAATTTAAATTGACAGAGAAACAAAAAAGACGAAACCAAAATAAAACAAAAAATAATCCACCCTCAAACTAAGAGAGTTTCTTGACATAAGGAAGCAGAAGCAGAAGATGCAGTTTATGCTTATTTAAAGTTTAATGATGCAAGAAACCAGGCTAGGGCTAGCCAATTAAGAAGAGGAGAAACATATGTATATAAACAGTCAACTAATTTTTGACTTCGTTAGACAGTGACTATCTGCTCCAGAGAAGGCACTGATTCATCGATGGACTTGAGCCTATGCCGACAAGTAGGACATGAAGAGTGAGAGAGTAGCCACTTGTCAATGCAATCAACATGGAACTCATGGTTGCATTTAGGCAAGACCCTTATTTTATCACCGTCGGTGAAGTCTGCCAGGCAAATAGCGCAACCTGAAGTTGATGATGGTGAACCTTGATGGGCGTAAGTTGAAGTTGGCAAACCTACCATTTCTTTCTTCTTTAAACCGGAGTTCTGTCTGCTAGAAGATATCCATTCTGCTGTTTCCGTTACCGCACGTTGTGTGCATTGAAATACACATTGTAACATGGAATTGAGGCCCAAGGCACAAACGAAGGCACATAACATTGCAGCAACTATGACCATTACATTGAAATCCATAGTTCGTTCCTGGGATTGATCATGGCATGAAGGGGCGCTCACTGTGGGACTAAGTGTGGGAGATGGTGAAATTTGAGCCATGAAGAAGGGAATGAGAATTTGGGAGAAAATGAAAGGTAAGTATGGGTGATAGAGAGGGAAAAGGTGGAGAGGAGAAACACATATAGTAGATGTTACATAAAACACCAAGGGAACATGAGGTCAAGAACAAGGAACCTCAGTGGATGGTGGTTTTAAGATGATTGGTGAAGTGTTGGCCTGGGATATGCTTACTTGATAATCCACTGTCTTTCTTGCTTTTTGTTTATGCGCTTTCCCAGAAAGAAAAAAGCATCTCCCCCTCTTAAAGATTTTCCCCGATTCCTAATGGTTGCTGTCATCAAGTTGCATCACACAACAAGTTTTGGAAAAAGTAGACGACTAATTCTCAGCAGGATATTCTTCACTGGAGTTGAGTAGAAGCCCGCAAGCTTCTGCAAGATATTTCAGTGGCTATGTTCTTTCTTTGGAGAAGTGCATCACAAGTTCTTGAAATTTATCTTGGCTATGAAATTTTTTCAACAACAACGTGAATTAGAAAGGATCTTAGACTTGCATTAATACTGTCGCAAGACACATTGCATCTAATCAATTAATAAAAAAATTAACACCCGGTGGTGAGGTTTGTTTGGACCTTCCTTGAATTTTTGATGCAACATCAAAGAAAATTCATCATTCTAAAAGCTGAATTTGAATC
>Ga0325402_1003133_pt1 | contig 14796 bp, 11 predicted proteins | sample PopdelMetagenome_22_FD_207212 | JGI IMG/M metagenome (GOLD analysis project Ga0325402, IMG submission 207212) | Populus deltoides microbial communities from Bellville, Georgia, United States - Xylem-PdKOR-R3 | ecosystem: Host-associated > Plants > Phyllosphere > Stem > Wood/Secondary xylem... | reverse complement strand
TTCGCCAACCCTACAATAGCATTCTTAGATGTTGTATATGCGTGAGCCAATTCACCGTATAAAACTGAAGCCATACTTGCAGTGAAGAGAATGCACCTTTTCTTAACTGAAATCATCACCCTCGCAGCATGTTTGGCACCCAAGAATCCACCGGAGACATTGATATCGAGGACTCTTTATTATAAGAATCCAAGACAAATACAAATGTTAAGTGTCTAAACTTAATTTCTAACTAAAAAAAAATTGTAATTGTATAAACATGTTCCAACTAAAGAGATGAAGTAATTAACTATCCAGTAGCATATATTAAACAAATATTTTAATTATTACCCATTGGATCTCGATTCCTTACTTCTTGAGCAACTATATTAGAAAAAAGTTACTTAGTTTTCTAAGCTTATACTTTTTTAGTTTCATCCTTTAGCATTTATATTATTACTGATTAGGCTTTGTTTTTTTTTTATCTACTTTATATAAGATTTTTTTTGAGTTTTCAAATTGACCGGTATTATCTCAGGTTTTTTTATTTGTTATTTTTGTTTGAATTTACTTTGGAAATTTTTTTAAATTGATCCTTTTTTTTTTCAATTTTATCCTTTAACATTATATCGGTTGGGAATTAATGTTCTTTTTTAGTCTTAAAAATAGAATGCTCCATCCTTTAAAGTTGAGATTTTTGGATATTGAGTTTTGTGATTTTCTTTTCATTTGTTTATCTTAATCCTATCACTTACGGTTTAGAGGGTTGACTAGTTTTTTTATGTCATTTGTTTTTAAAATTTAATATCTTTTACATTTCATCCTTCGATATTAAATTGTATAAAAATTGAGCTTCATAATATTTTCTGGTTTTTCTTCTATTTGGGTTTTCTCATTTATATAATCTAGGTCACAAAGTTTAATTGGCTTGTTGTGTATGCTTTTTGTTTTTTTTTCTTTTTTATTGAACTACATTTAAATTTCATCCTTCTACTTTGGATTTGTTTGGAATTGGACTTTAATTTTATTTTATTTTTTTAACTTTTTATTGGCATACCCTAGTCTTATGACCTAACTTGCATATTTGGCATGCTGACTCAAGTTGACTCAAGTAATTTTTTCTTCCATATTTGAATGGCTAAAATCTTAGCTTTCTCGTCTTTTTTTTTTTAACCATTCTTTTTTTATAGCTTACCATGATTCTTTTTCGTTTGAGTTGGTCCGTTTACTATCATTATCTTTTTTTTTAGTATCTAATTAATTATACTTTCATTTTTTGCTTATTTATGTCTATGCCGCGAGTTATTTTTTTTTCTTTTTTAAAACAAGCTTGCATTGCCTTTACATTTGTTTTGTGTACAAATAAAAAAAAATCTTGGCCTGCAGTGTATTGTGGGTCCACAAATCTAGTATTTACTAATTTTATTTCATAGAAACAATATATTTGATCACATAGGTTTATTTTATGAAAACTTAAAGAAGTTTTTTCTTCCAAATTTTCTTGTAAACTTTTAAATGATCAACTAAGCTTGGTTTATTAAAACTCATGAATTGGTTCAATTAGACTTATGAGTTAGGTGTTTTGTTTAAAAGAAAAATATCACTTGAAAGAAAAAAAATTTATCAGGTTGGTCTAAAATAAAACAAGTTATTGAATTAATGGGCTTCACTTTGAAATAAAAATGACATTAGATTAATGAGTTTTTCTTAAAAGAAAATTATCATTTAAAAGAAAACTTTGTCATCGAATAGGTGGACTATACTTTAATTAAAATACCTTTCTTCATTGGATTGATAAGCTTTTCCTACATTGAAATACCACTTTAAATAAAATTGTCATCAAAGCAATAAGCTTTAATTAAATCGGAGATTCTGGCTTCAAATACTAGTGTCGTGCTTTGTTCAATCACGAAAAAAAATGTCCAAACAAAACACAACCAATTATAAATTAAAGGATGGGATTGTTCATTGAAAAGCTTGAACTTTCTCATGCCATTTTCAATCTTTTGTCCTAGATCATGTAATTTATTGCAATACCAGGCTCATTTGTTTCTATGAGTTCAATTTTAAAATAAATGATATGGTTATGAGCCCTATTTATGATTTTTTAATTTGATTTTGGCATGTACTAACAATTTTCATGTTGAGGCTTCATTTTCCTCCGAGAGTACCTCTTTATGCTTTTTGCCTTGACTTCACCATATGCTAACGATTTTTGTGTTGAGGCTTCATTTGCCCTCAAGCTTGATGATTCCAAAGATTGGTTACCTCCAAGAATACTCATTTATGTTTAATTTCATCTATCTATAAAGTATTATGATTTCATCAATTTCTTGCCCCATGTTTTTGCTCCCCATGTTTGACTTCACCATATTCTTTTTAAAATTGATGTTGTTAATGAGTCTCTTTTGTTCATTAAGTCTTGAGGTAAAACCTATCACTTTATTTTTCTGCTTCTTTTATTTTATTGGCAAGTTTATGTATATAATATCAATATTGAATCATGTAGTGGACAAAAATATATATTTTTATTTTTAAGAAATATGTTTGTAGATAAAAAGGTTAAGGAAATGATCGTGTTAAAGAAAATAGATGAAGAAAATAAAATAAATAAATTGAATAAGATTTGGCCAAACTTTCATCTTTATTGCATTAGGCAAAGAAAGTATAATTTTAAGCATAATACGTTTCACAACCCTAAATTTATAGGCTTTGACAATTCTTTTCCATCCATATCTAATAAAATAAGAGCTCTCCTAGAAAAGTTTTTCTTGATTGCATGAGAACCTTCATAATTTGGTTTTTATTTGCTTTCATCTTCCTAAAAAATTGTAAAATCTTCTTTATCAGCAAATCTCCTTCCTGAATTTCTCGCGGTTGTAATTTCTTGTCATAAGCTATAGCCACTCTCTTTAATATAACTACTTATAGAAAATTGTAGATAACCTTTTCTCGTTGATTAAATTCAGTTATTCATATCAGTTTGTAGCACATTCTGGTCTTTCCATGTTTGCTACTTTTTTTAACCTCAAGGAAGGTATCTCCATTTTAAGTGACATTATTGCCTCTATAGATTACCAAGAAATACAAGGTTGTACCTTATATATCGTGACAACAATTCAGTACCCATGCAATGCATATGACAACATTTCATGCTAATCTTTATACGCAATGACCATTTTCTGAACAATCTTCTTTATGTTTTTGTTTTCTACTATTGCTCCATTTATTTTTAGGTGATAAGGTAAGAAATTAAAGTACTTAATCTTTCACCATTGACACAACTCTTGAATCATCTTACCATTAAAATCATGAGCATTGTCAGTCACAAGCGCCTCTAGCAAACCATACCGATAGATAATATCTTTTTCAATAACTCTCTAGACAACTTTCTATTTAACATAGACATAAGAAGCCACTTTGATCCATTCTATAAAAGAGTCAATTGCTACCAAGATGAATTGATATTTGTTACTTGGTTTTGGATTTATTGGGTTAGTCACATTCATTCCCTACATCGCAAACGGCCAAGGCACAATCATACTATAAAGAGATATTAGTGATATATTTATCTTATCAGAAAAGAATTGACACTTACGATACTTCTTGATATAATAAATGCAATCTCTCTTTGTGGTTGTTTAGAAGTATATGCTCCTCATATGCCCAATAATATATGTAACTCAAACACCTTCATGTACTTCTTCTATTGCCTTTTTTAGCCTTTCTGTCATTTAAAGATCTTAATAAAGTTGCATCAAATCCCTTCTTGTACAAGATTTCTCCATCTAAGTAGGAATCCATGGCTATCTTTCTTAGATTTTTTTTTTATCTTTTTATCAACGTCTGTTATGTACTCTCGATTTTTAATTAATTGTTGGATATCATGATACCAAGGCTTCGTATCCATTTCCTCTTTGTTCAAATAACAATAATAATAAAGAAGAATTTTTTTTATTTCATTGTACACATGTTAGATCTTTACCCTGCCATCAATTTCAGTCATTGAAGCTAGTATGACAAGTACATCTACACACTAGTTCTTGTATTTACTTAAATGAGCGAATTCAATTTCTTCAAACTAAGACGCCATCTTAGTGAGGGATTTTTTGTAAGGATTTAACTTCTTATTAGTTTTCATTCCACTATTCCACTCTCATTTTACCTGGAAAATTATCAATAAAGAATCTTCACAAACATATAGGTTTTTTACTTCTCTCCAAGACAGCCTCTAGCCCATGATTATATGCTTTGTATTCTACTATATTGTTGGTACATTCAAACTATAATCTAATTGCTATTGGATATTATTTCATGGTAGGTGAAATGAGTACGACACCTATGCTATTACTAGAAACATTGACAGCCCCATCAAATTAGAAGATCTAAATATCATCACATGAATTACTTTTCCTTTTACCATTATAATGTCTTCATCTGGAAACATAAACTCTACAGGCTCATGATCATCAACTACATTATCTACCAAATAATCTCCTATAAAAATGCTTTACTAACTTTCTAGTCATATACACAATGTTGTATTTTGCTGGCATGACTTGCCATCATCCAATTATATTGGGCAAATAATACTTCTTAAAGATATACTTTACTAGATCCATTTTAGATATTAAACAAGTTGTATAATAAAACATGTATTGTCTATGTTGAGTACTCCTTATAAACCTGTAACAAATCTTTTCTAAAAATATATATCAAGCTTCATAATTTGTGAACTTTTTCCTCAGATAATAGATGACTTGTTCATTATTTCTATAATCATCACTTTGCCTTAGGACACAACCCATAGAAACCTCATTCATAGTCAAATACAAGATAAATGGTCTTCTTGGCAAATGTGGTACTAAGAGAAGTGGATTCTATCAATACTATTTTTATCTTATCGAGGGCCTTTTGATAATCATCATCCCATACTCCTGAATTTTTTTTATGGAGAAAATGAAAGAGTGGCTCACATCTTACTATTAACTGTAAAATGAAATTAGTTATATAATTCAAATATCCTAAAAAATTTTGCACTTATCTTTCTGTTTTTGGTGTCAGAATGACCTGCATTACTTTAAATTGGTCAGGTATAACTTCAATGCTTGTATTTCTTATCATAAACCCCAATAATTTCTGTGATTCCACCTTAAATATGCACCTGATGAATTCAACTTAAGATTGTATTTTCTAAGCCTTTCAAAAAGCTTTCTCGATATATGGATATATGGTCTCTTTCCTCCTCCGGCTTGGCAATCATGTTATCTACATATACTCCAATCTCACATTATATTATAAGAAAAGGTCACTATTGTTCATTGATATGTAACTTTTATATTCTTCAACCCGTAAGGCATAACTTTAAAATAATAAGTATCCTATGTACCATAATATTTTTATTTAATCTTGGCATCAATGGTAGCTCATGTACCATAATATCTTTATCTAACTTTGGCATCAATGGTAGCTTATGTACAACAATATTTGTATTTAATACTGGTAAAAACATTTATATATTCTTTCAACAAGCTAATCAAGTTACTTTTTTTGTTATTGAAGATTAAGTCCCAACATTTAGTTCTTTTCTATCTTCATCTATGCCCACATTCACCAATTCTAACTTTTCTTGATTTGTTTTTAAAAGTTGTTCTGACAATTCAACCAGTTTGATAAATTCTTACACATCTTCCTCATCCCATTTTTCTTTATCCTTTATAATTAAAGTTTTATCGAGATTAGGCCAAATATTTTCCAAAAAATTATTTTGCATTTTAAATAGTGGATTGTTTTTAGTGTTTCTATAAAATACATAGTCAAAATAAAAAGAAAGAAAAAAAAAGCAAGTAAAATTATCAATGAAAATGAACCGCATAACTTCATATTAATATTAAAAGCCTAAACTAAGCTCATTACAAAGAAAATCCTTTTCTAGTATTATGAGAATCACATTTAAAGACAAACTGATAGAGAATCACTCTAATTTAAACAGCACATATGAACACAAATACATAAAATAACAAAAACACAATTGGATTAGATATGGAACATTAGATGGGGAGTCTGATAGCCTTGGTGATGTTAAAAATTCTAGAAGGGATTATCCCCTCAAAAGAGTGGGACATTTTGCCATCTTTTTTACAAAGGGGAATTTTTTTTTTATCTAAGTCATCTATCCATTACGCCGAAATTGATCCTTCCATTGAGATTACGATTGAGAGTGCTTTCTGGGATATTTTAACTCAACCAGAACAAACAATCATGTTATAGGCCTTCATCTTATTGATTCAGCAAGGCAAAAGGAAACTCAAATGATTCTTACTAGTTGTTCATCTTGGGAGTAAGATTTGACCATTTTATACATTTGGAATAATTCATCACATTGCTAGTTTATTCAGAGAATAAAAACTTGGTATTTTGATTCGTCACAAACAAAATAGTTCATTAATTTATCATACAATCAAACATTATCCTCTTTCATACCAGCTATTACATCTCAGAAAAGAAATCATACACCGTAAAATGTACGATGCATGCGCAGCCACCAATGTCAGGAACTCATCTAATTCCTTCAAGTACTATCCATAATCCTTTATATATATGGTTTTTTCTCAATCTTCTAACACTGCAAGGTCGCTACTTGCCTATTACTGGCTAGAGCCAAGGCATCACTATAGTTCATCCGTCTCTCTTTTCAACTTGTCTGCTTCACTGCTGGCCTGCTACCATAATTCTATGAGGCGAGTCTATTCTTTGATGGCAAGTTGATAATTTTTCTTCAACTTCTTATTAGCACCTTGGATTGTCATGAGCTTTTTTTTTTCCAGATTATACACTTTCACCGTCACTTTTTATAGTTTTTCTTCTATGATGATAAGCTCGAGATGATGTCATTCTAACCTGGTTTGTTTGTCAATCATTTCTGAATGAGCTCACATAGAAATTAAAGCTCTTCCCAATATTTTACTTTTTCCTACAAAGACTTAATCTCTTCTTTAACTTGTGTCACATTTGTGCAAAGAGCGCTTCCCAATGTCTTTATTCTTCAAAGATTTCACCTCTTCTTCATCCTGAGTCTGAGCCTTTTTTTAACTTCAAAGTTTATCCTAAGCTTCTAGTTTTCCAGCCTTAGCCGTTCTATCAACTTTTCTACCTCAGCTCCATCATCTTCTTTCTGGGTAGCTTCTAGCTTCCTCTTTTTATTTTTTTTCCCCGCTGCTTGTGTTGCACCTTCACCTACTTCAGAGGAATCTAGTACTAATGGCATGGCTATGACTACGGGTGGGTAATTACTCACTCTGTTCTGACGCCACTGCGTATACAAGTCAGAAATGGTAGGGTTTCTTTTAATTACCGCTTGTTTGAGTAATCCTTGAGACGTTCATTCCTGTCTTATCTACTCTAACATGTTTAACGTAACATCTTTGTAACTTCCACCGGATTGAGCCAAACTAGTTGTTCTAGGGACACACTATTGACAGCCCAACTATTTTACCACCATAGAAGGCAAGGTAGGGCTTTGTTCCCATCCAAGCTGCTCTTCATCTGAAAATAGTTGTGGGTAGTTTGTTGAATAAACCGATCCATCCATCCTTAGTGTGCGACTGCTATTTCTTTGCCACAAACTATTTTAATGGTTGGTGGTTGGTCCACCACGCTGTCCGAAAACCCCATCTCTAGTTGTCATGCGGTTAACTATCCACATACTTAGCAAATAGACATGACATCTTATTGACCCTAGATTTCCTGTAGCATAAGAGGATAACCCCAAGCATTTAGACCATACATATTAATTATTTTGTCTTTTATTACACTGAACAATTGCGTTACCGAAGAAAGTCGAGCTGTCTTTTCTAGAGAATAAAACGTCATGTCAATTAATTAATTAGGAACAATTTAGTTATTTAATATTTTTTATATAGAATAAATACTTTGTCATCTTTAAAAACTAAAAAAAATAAGCATTTTATCTAAGAGTTTTTATATATTTTTAATATTATTTACGTAATTAAAAAACGATGATAATCTTAAAAGCTCAAAAATATTAACCATTTAAAGAGAGATTTTTTTTTGTTTTTATATATTTTTTGAACTGTTAAATGGCATGCATAACATTTGACTTAAAAAAATCTAAGCCAGGCTTGAGAGGAAGTTTTCTTCTTTGCTGCATGGTTTTTTTTTACAGTAATATTAAAATGCCTTTAGGGGTTTTTTAGTAATTTAAATTATTAAAATACTAATAAATTAATATAAAAGGTTGACGTCTGTTATCTACGTGTCAACACGTCATCATCCCCTGTGTGAAACTGGAGGCGCGTCACTACTAGAAAATCGATAAATACAAACGGAAATACCGAGAGAATATTTTTATTGGTAAGTCGCCGACGAATTTTATTGACGGCAATATTCTCTCGGTATTTACCAAGAGAATTACAGTGAGAAAAAATAATTAAAACAAAGAAAAAAAACGATGACTTGCCATTTTTACCAACGGAATTACCGACGGAATTAATTCGTTGGTAATTTCATCGGTAAATTCACTGGTAAACTATGAACATTGTTCATCATGTCAATTACAAAGGGAATCACCAACGAAAAATTTCGTCGGTATTTTCCAGAGAGCTCTAGAACTGTTCACTTTCTAATTGCACTGTTAATTACTTCCTTACAGACAAAATCACCGACGAATTGAAAAGTCGTCAGAGTTATTTGGCGGTTTTCTGATAAAAAATTTATTAAATTAAAATTTTAAATTAAGTATTGCAGACGAAATCACCGATGAATTGAAAAGTCGTCGGTGATATTTGGCGATTTCTGAAAATTGTTGATTAAATTAAAAATTTAAATTAAATATTACAGATGAAATTATTAAAAATTTTAATATTTAATTATCCATCGCTAAAACAGTCGATAAAACACCCCAATAAAAAGCCTAGAATCCATAATTTCACAATAGGCGGGGTTGTCTCCACAGCAAGCCTCGCCTTCGTAAGGCACGACAGGGCACCGTGCTGGCTCATTCAACGTCAACAGGCCTAGAGTGATTATAAATTCTTTGGAAAGTAGGAGCTTATAACTTTACCAGCATTGTCATGGGCTTAAAATCCCTTCGCTATAGAGTGGTCATCATGAAATTTTTTTTTTACGAGGCATGAGAGCTCTCTATTAAGAGCGGTGATTACATGATGTTGCTATTTGTACTAGAGAGACCAAGTCTATCCCTTGAAGAGTGGTGTATATAACATTAAAAAGAGTGTTCATTTAGCACTAGAAAGATCACATCTATCCCTTAGAGAGTGGTGCATATATCACTGGGAAGACCATATCTATCCCTTGGAGAGTGGTGCATATATCACTAGGAAGACCACATCTATCCCTTGGAGAGTGGTGTTTACAGCAATAGGGAGACCAAATCTATCCATTTGAGTGTGGTGCTTATAGCACCAGGAAGACAAAATTCATCCTATGAAAAGCGGTGCATGTAGCACCGAGGAGACCAAGTTCATCCCTTGGAGATTGGTGTATATAGTATTGGGGAGACTAACGGTGTATATAGCATTGGGGAGACTAACGGTGTATATAGCATTGGGAAGACTAATTTCATCCTATGAAGCTTGATGCGTATAACACTAGAAAGGCTAAGTTCATCCCATAGATAGTGATACATATAACACTAGGGAGACTACATATAACACTGGGGAGACTGCATTTATCCCTTAAAGATTGGTGCATATAGCACTGTGGAGACCAAGTCCATCTCATAAAGAGTGTTAGGGTTACCGCCCTTAAGGATCACCTGGAGAAAATAAAAAGTTATTTTGAATAATTCATATTTAAGAAACTTACATTCTTATCAAGGATTATACATCCTGAGGTGATTTGAGTGATAGGTATAAAAAAGGCTCTTAGGAGGAAACATATCATGGAGGTGGCACTAAGATGGTGGCTTTGAATACCCTGATTACTTCACCTAGAAAATCATTTACGTTAGTTATTCTTGTAAAGACAAGAAGGTTTATGTCAAAGTAAACTGGCCTCTTCAACCTGCATATGATTTTTCATGAATTATTTTACTTTGGACAAGCTTTCATTTGGTAAAACATAAGTTATTTTATCCACAGGGCATGTTCCTTTACTCCTCGAATCTCCTCAAATATGCCCGTGTAGACTCACCCTCTTGTTGGGCAACACTTAAAAAGCTTTATGGAGGTTTTTTTGGTGAGTATTATGGTGATAAAGCGTGCCACTAGCTTGGCACATAGGTCACTAAAACCTTTAATAGAGTTTGGTTTCAGGTTATTATATTAAACACGTGCAGATCCTCTGAAGGTTGTAGTTTCTTGCACATTCAGTCATTATCTTGGATGATCAACTCCAAGCTATTGGGCATATTTTGCACATGCTCCCTTAGATTGGCTAAGCCATTATAATTGTCCAAACTCATTTTCATGGAAAGTAGTCCTCAAGGAATTGAGTGTCAATATATGTTTGGATAAGGGAGAAACCCTTCATTGATAGGGGCTTTAAACATTCCCCTAGGAGTACTCATACATAGAGTATCTCTTATCTTTTTGTTTGTTGGGCTCTTGGGAGCTTAAAGGGCTTGGTATAAAACAATGATTACAATGATCTATCTCCATCCCATAGTAACTAAAGGGAGTGCGTTCAGAGTATTTTGCTTTGTGCATTAATATGACAATAGTGGGAGTAATCTCTTGAAGAACTTTCATAAATGTTATTCTATGTAGTCTCTTTTAGGTAGTGTAATCGTCTACGAGCTTCATGTGCAGCTAGTTGCCCTAGTGCTAAAGCATTGTGTGTTGTTGAGGGTATTAAGATTTGCTGGGATGGCAAGGTTTGATTTTGTCCTCAAGTTGTCAACACGACTTGAGCGAGGAGTTGCACCTAATTAGTGAGTTGTTGAAGCTCTTCCTAGGTAGGAGTGTTCATGGTAAAAAGTTGATTTGTCCTGCTTTTTAGCCCAGTGAACATTGATTGTGTGACATAAAATGCTCTAGAAATACTAAAAACAAGTTTTAGAAAGAAACTGATGGCTTCCCATAGATGGTGCCACTAATGAAGTCCTAAAAATCCAACTAGCCTGAAAATAAGGCTCCCGACTTAGATGTCGGTTAATGAATTGATCCTAGCAATCTCAACCATTCTCCCTAGTAAATGTAGTTAATAGTTTATACTTAGTGTTTGGTAGGCCAAGGTGGCTTGTAGCTAGTACTTATAAAACATCTCCTTTATATGGACACTCTTTAATGTTTAAATAAATATCTTTTTAGAGAGAGAAAATACAAGAATATTCTAAAAAGAGATTCTTTGAAAATATATATGTAATAGAGAATGAAAGTTATGAACCTTTATTCTTAGGGTCTCATGGTGTATTTATAGCCCATGAGTCTTGTCTTTTTGTAGAAAAAAAGGATTTGAGGGTAACTTTCTCTTCATGATATTTTGAATTACATTGTTAGTTGTATTACACTCATTTTATCCAGCTAAAAGATTATGAGCCATGAGAGATTTAAGACCCCATTAGGCTGGGTTTGGCACACTACTATGTCCCCAAGGCTGGGCATGTTCATTCCTTTGGACGTGATCGAGGGAAGAGGGCTTTAAGGGTTTTTTAGGCCTGTTAAAATTAGATTTATCATATATACAAATACAAATAAGTGGCCACGTGTAAGTTAAGATCACAAAATAGCCAAAAAAAAATATGAATACACAGATAAAAAGATTCGAACTTTAAGCCTTGCTTTAGCAATAACAAAGTCATGAAATGAGAGTGAAATAAAAAAAAATTATCTGAAAAACAGCGAGGGGTATGTATTCATTATTGATATTTGATTGTGCAACCATAGATACAAACAAACGTCTTCAAGTTCCTTTTGAGTAAAAGCCCTGTTTGGTTTTGTAAGGAAAAAAAAATCAATCAAAAGAGATATTGTCGGGTTTTCAAATATCATACATGCAATAGAAACAATAAAACAAAATTATTTGGGAGTCTCTATGATCTTGTTAGACAAATCTAGAGTTGTTTAGGGATTTATCACCTGAAGATCTTATCTTTTTCGACCTTGAATAATTCATTAAAAGATGAGTTGTCTTAAACCATAAATAGTCCAATTGTTCGGCTTCCAATGATAATCTACGTAAACCACCAGTGAGAAATCTTCTAAATCTCTATTTAGTAGAGATGGATTTTTATGCCTAGAGTGCTAGCTATTTATTTTGTAACTTACGTTGTTATTTTTATTTTGTCTAACAAGCAACCTTTTAAAAAATAAAAAGCATAGCTTTATATTTATAGAAAAGCCCTATATATATATATATATGCCTCTTAAATAATATCCATATATTATTTAAGGATAATTTTAGAAATTTAATCAATCAAGTCTTTACTTTATTATTCTAGAACTAGAATTATTATCCATGAATTAAATACATTTTAGTGCTTAATTTCTAAAATTATTTTCAATCAACTCACACTTAATTAATTATCCCCGTTTAAATTTCTAACTAATGGTCTTTAATGTGTATGACCCATTAGATTCCTAATATGTTGGCCCAAATATAAATTATAATTCTAAATAAATAGAATTAAACAAATCAAACAATTTTATTTATTATCAATTCAATAATTGATTAATTTATATTTGAAGATTAAGTGTATCATTTAGCAGCGTGTCATGATCCTTTAAATATTTAAAAAGTCATAAGTGATTCGACGTAATCTTTCAGTGACTAGCTTCTCAGTGTAATTATTATTCATTCATCAATAATGTTTCAATTTATATATTTTAGCATGGAGTGTGTCTAACATGTCAAATCATATTTTTTCACAATATTGTAGTCATTGATACTTTAAATAAGATTTGAAAATCTTTTTGAATCTTATTCCACCTTGCGCAAGGATTTAACAATCAACACTATTTGAGAACATATATAATATTTTTTGTAATTCACTTAAAGTGATGAATCCTCTCATGATCATTCAAATACCTTCATATAGTTTATATTATATTCAATGTCTGTCAATTTGTTACTTTGACAAAGATAACGTGTAACATGATCAAAACATAACACTTTTTATATAAGATAACTTAATGATTTAAAGTCTAACAATCACTTACACAACCGTCACAAGAGCCTTTCCATAGATACATGTAATATCTCTATATGGAATTCTCATGCGGGTCAGTTTAGTGTACATGTTGTATAACATGCACCTACATATTAGTTCTATGTATCCCTTATACCTCAACTTATGAGAACATCTATTTTCTTTCATAAAGAAAATAACATAGTATGTACCAGTTTCTACGACTCTAATGAATTTTTAGTATTTAAGAGAGTATCGACTAGGAACATTTTATAAATAATACTTTAATGCAATAAAAATTTCATAATTATAACAATTTTATAATTTTTTTTGTAAAATATTTTTGTCTTGTAAACTTTATTTTTACTCTAGATTTATAAATCAAATATTAGATTTATTAATATAATATTATATAAATATTAAAAATAAATATATATTTACAAACATGGCAAACTAACTGATACCACAATACACACATATAAGCGATAGAGATAGAGAGAGAAACCGGGTGGCAGAAGACAAACGAGGATCTGCAGGAGGTGAAGCGAGGATTACCCGTGTTTCTGGGAAATTATTTTACTTATTTATATGTTTTTGCCTCTATACTGTGTGCTTGCTGTTTGGGCTGCTGGTTTTTCCACAGACTTGCGCATGTTATATATAGTAATGTTATAATTACCTTCAAGAAAAATGATAAATTTAACCCAAACTCAAACGGAAAATTAAATGGTTAAATTTACATGTATTATATTCATGCTGTCATGTTTTGGATCGTGTGAAGGGTTGCTTTTGCTCTATTTTTAATATTGCAGCTATAATATTAATATTAATATTAATATCAATGAACCTATATTTTTCAAAATTTTGTATTCTTTAATTTAAAATTTATTATGTTCTCTGTTAATTAAAGAAAAATTATTCAACTTGTGAGTTAATAAGAATATATTTTAAGTTGTTCTCCCTGTATTCTCAGGTTCGAGTCTCGTGCATATTAATATGATAGTAATTGAAAATTTACATAGTCGTTAACTTCAAGATCCATAAAATTAATCGAGTTACACGCAAGTTAACCTGAAAAATATATATATTTTAAGTCCTCGGCAGATTCAAGTTTGAGGTTCGTTTTCTGTGTATTTAATTATACATGCAAAGGAAAAAATAAAGAAAAAAGAAAAAGAAATAGATGCTGCTTGAAGATAAAGCAGTTAATAGAGGAGGGTGAAATTAATAAGTTTGAAACCTACACGAGGTAACTCAATTTTCACCCAACCTTTATGGGGCTAAAAGATAATTTACCAAAACATAGTTGAAAGAAATAGAAAATAGAAAAAGAAAGTCATAAAACCCAAAACATAAATGGGTTTTCTCCATAGTACAAAATTTTACCAAGGAGAAAACCCATTTATGCTTCTTCTTCTCACCCTGAACTTCGATCTGTAAGTTTCATTTCTTTATTTTTATTATAGTATTTCTTAATATATATATTATATTACTTTAAGAAACAGATAAAAAGAGGTGCTTGTGCTTCTTCTTGTAGTAGTATTATTAGTGAAGGATGGCGAGACCGTGGGTACTGGTCTCTTTGCTATTGTTAATTGTGTTCACGTCTCAGTTAGAGTGGAAACAACAATTTGGTAATGAAATTGAAGCAAGTCCAAACATTTCCCAGAGAGACCAACAACAACAACTTAGTTCGAATCGAGAAGAAG
>Ga0325402_1003124_pt1 | contig 14808 bp, 7 predicted proteins | sample PopdelMetagenome_22_FD_207212 | JGI IMG/M metagenome (GOLD analysis project Ga0325402, IMG submission 207212) | Populus deltoides microbial communities from Bellville, Georgia, United States - Xylem-PdKOR-R3 | ecosystem: Host-associated > Plants > Phyllosphere > Stem > Wood/Secondary xylem... | reverse complement strand
TTCAAGAACTGAATGTTTATGAGATCAATGAGAGAGACCGTGGAAGCCCTGCTTATCTTCGTTTGAGCTACAGGCCTGTCAATACTCTTGGTGATCTTGTGCCTTTCAGCGACAAAGTGAGTCCTCACCATGATCTAAGTTTTGTTTTTTTTCTTTCCCAAGAAAATCTAACATTATTTGATACGTTCTCACTGTTTTGTATCCCAAAGAAATTATTCCATGCTCTCATATTGAATTTGGAGCTCTAGCTTTTGACTTTCTATTTGTTTTCTTGAAACATAATTTTTCTGCAAATTGCTACACTTTCCTGGAAAATCTTTGTCAACTTTTGCTGCACCTTTCCTGATTCAATTATTTTATTTTCACAATAATGAAAGCAAGTCCGTCAGTCCAGTTAGCTGAGAAATCGGGTTGAGCAAGACTTGGAGCAACCTGCATGCACGGGCAAAACCAATTTTTATAATAATGGTTTTTGCTGGAAAAAAAAGCCATATGGTGGTTGCAGTAGCGTTGTTGACGGTGATGATTTGTTGTTTCACGTTATTACAGCTTTACACCGGAGACCTACAGAAACGCATAGGAATAACAGCAGGAATATGCATTCTGATCCAACACAAAACGGAAAAGCAAGGTGACCGGTATGAGGCAGTCTACAGCTTCTACTTTGGTGACTACGGTCACCTCTCGGTGCAGGGAGCTTATTTGACCTACGAGGACACGTATCTCGCTGTGACTGGTGGGTCAGGTATTTTTGAAGGGGCGTATGGTCAGGTTAAGCTGCGGCAGCTTGTGTTCCCTTTCAAGCTGTTTTACACATTTTATTTGAAGGGTCTTAAGAACGATTTGCCTGAGGAGCTGGTTGGGAAGCCTGTTGAGCCAACCCCTGCTGTTGAGCCGACCCCTGCGGCTAAGGCTGCTGAGCCACATGCTACCATTGCTAATTATAGTGACTAATTACGTGTGGAATGTGGTTTAATCATTATTCGTTTACGCAATGGAATATTTGTAGAGTAATAAATAAATATTAAACAGTGTTTGTTGCTTCTTTCTTTTTCTTGTCATTTTCTTTTCGTTGCTTTGATATTATTTTTTTTGTTTTTTGTATGGGGTTAGATAGCATAGTCTAAACTATACAGGTGGTCCATGTTACGCTGAGAACTGATTTAATTTTTTTTTCATTGTAAAAAAAAGATGTCAAGGAGATGTAAATATTTCTAAAAAGAAATTAAGACTTAGATCATTGATTTTACTAGATTTAATAATATTATATGATTTTGATAATATGAAATAAAAAAATATTTAAAAAAATTAACAATAAAAATAATAAAAAATAATTTTCAATACCAGGCCAACCCCATAAAAAAAAAAGATGAATATATGAGCCTTACTGGATTAGCATGCCAAATCAACGATTTAATTATGATATCAAGGCAACACAATTAAAAGCAAGTTGAATAAAATAATGAAGCTCAATTATCAAGCAATTCATTGTAGAAAGATATAATTGAAATTTTTTTTTTTGAAAGACTCAATTACTATGTTGTGGGTTGGGTCAAATTTTTCTTGAACATAAAATAAATATTTAGATATTGCTAATGTTTCTTTTAGTAGAAAAAAATTTTAAATCATGTGAGGGTTAACTTGAAATGACCTGATTGACTTTGTGGATTAAAAAGCAAATTGAATAACTAATAAAAATATAGTTTGATATAAATTTTTTCTCAATATAATATCTTTTTAATATTAAGATAACAATATATTGGATTGACTTGAGTTAATCTAAGTTAACATGTTAAATCCTTAACTCGGGTTATGAGACTGTAATAACCCTATAAAAAACAAATCAAAACAAATTATATAGCCCAATTTCTAATCAACCTATTGTTAAAAGATGTAACTGAAGAAAAAAAATCAATTAAAAAAAAACATAAAAAAGCAATATGATTTAACTTGTGAAACTCATAACTTGGGTCATAAGACTGAGATAACCCATGGAAAGAAAATTAAAACAAATTACAAAGTTCATTTCTCAATTAGTCCAATGTTGAATGGTTAGACAAAAAGAACAAATCAATTTAAAAAAGATAATAAAAAATGACCTAAAACAATACATCAAACTCATGACCCGAGTCATGAGACCGCGATAACTTCATAGAAAGAAAATAAAAAAAATATAAACCTGATTTAACTTACCAAATTCATGACTCTAGTTATAATAATGAGAAAATCTATTAAAAAATAAATCAAAATAAATTATAAAACTCAATTCTCAATCAATCATGTTAGACCCAATGTTAAACAATAAAATTTGTAAAAATTTTAATTAAAAAAAGATAAAAAATGATCCAAAACAATATGGGTTAACCCGTTAAGCACTATTTTCAAGTCATGAGACTAAGATAACCTCATAAAAATCAAACTGAAAGAACGCATAAAACCTAATTCTCAATCAAACAAAATATTAAATGATGATAATAGGGAAGAAATCAATTAAAAAATTATGAGTCAATTGGATTAACATGTCCAACTCACAACTCGGGGCATGAGACACAAACAACCCTATAAAAAAAAAATCTAATGTTGAAGGACATGAGACTAAGATAATCTCTTAGAAATAAAATAAAATAAATATTCAAAATACTTGATTTATCCAGGGTTAAAATACAAAAACTCGCGACCTGAATCATGTGACCAGGATATTTTCATAGAAAATAAATCAAAATAGATTATGAAATTCAATTCTCAACCTACCCAATATTTAATGTTAAAATTGGAAAAATTTAAATTAAAAAACACACAAAAAATGACCCAAGTCAACTAAGGCAACCCGTTAAGTGCTATTCCCTAACCATGAGACTAGAATAACCTAACATAAAACAAATAAAATAAATAATAAAATCTAATTTTATATTTAACCAATATTAAAGGTTAAATAAAAAAAATCATAGTCAACTAGGTTAATCTCTCAAATTCATTATTCATGTAATGTGAGTAAGATAATTAAATAAAAAATATATTTTATTTTGAAAGATTAAATTAAAAAACAATTAAAGATAAGAAAATAACAAATACAAAAAAACAAAAGTTTTTTTTTTTTTTTTAATAGAGGCCACACTAAAATATATAAGGAAAGTAGTATTTATTGCTATAGTACTTTCTCTGAATGTTTTAGGGCATTGTTAATAATAATTTTAATATGATGACGGTGGAGTATTTTTGTTGACGGTGGGGGCATAAATATGGCAGTGAAATGATGTAAGGGAAATTTTGTTTTGACACTCCTTCTGGTATTTTACTGTAGAAATAATATAATCATAAATTTTTCTGGTTTTTTTTATTGTAACGAGTATTATATATATTAAAAAAACTTTATTGTAAAAATAGTATAATTATAATTATAATCAATTCTTTTATTGTAGCCAGTACAGTGACAAAACTATAAATTCTATTTTTTAAGATATATATATACATGTCATATTAATCATTTTACACTTTGTCTATTTATTAATATTTTTTTTATTTTTATTTTTTGTAATTGCTTTTTAGTTTTTCCCTTTTTTTTAATGTATACTTTGAAAAAATATTATTTTTTATTCTTTATATTTAGAATATTTATCACTATACACTTTACATGTTCATACCATTCTTTTATAATTTTTTTCTTTTTTAAAATTTTTTTTAAATATTATACAAAGATTAAGAAAATAAAGTTTTATTGTAGCAATGAAACATTGTCCTATTTTTCACTACATTAAAAAATTAGTTTGGTATCTTATATGTTTTTATAAATACATATAATCTTTATTATATTTTATTATATGTAATCATCAATTTTTTTATTCACAATTATAATTTTTACTCGATATTAAAAAACATGTTAATAATAAATAATACTTATATATTAATTTTTTTGTGTTAGAAAAAAAAATTTCTTCGACTTATAACGAGGCGAGTTGAATAAATACGTTAACACTTGTTTTTTTACATTTATTGGCACAAATATTTTTTAATTTATTTAATTAAATGCATGAATATATTTTTTAATTTATGATTAGGATTTATTTATATTTTTGTTAAAAAATGCTTTTAAAAAGTTTACATATTTATTTATTTTTCAGTGAAAAAAATTATCTGACTCGCTAAGATGTGCGTTCAAATAACTAACTAAACATGAAAGAAATGCCTTTGTCATATAATTATTTTTAATTACTTTCACAAATTATAAGTTTTATATACTATGTTTGTCTAGATGGATGGATAAGAAAGGGACAAGTTAGACAAGACGAAAAATGATGGATAAATTATTATATATCTATTAGATAAGGTGATGTATAAATTATTATATATCCATTTATTCCCTTATTTGGCATGAATTAAATAAGATGAGAAATGATGGATAAATTATTAAATATTTAGTTATTCCCTTATTTGGCATGAATTATATAAGACTAGATGCCATGCCCGCGTGATGTTGTGGGCTTGTGGTATGTTTGTGCGCTTTCGTGGATTTATGAAAAAAATCATAAAAAAATCATATAGAGAAAAACTGCTGCAATCTATAATGTTTTCAAGGAAAAAATTACAAAGCTAAATTCTCAACCAGCTTAATATTAAAAAAATAAAATTGATAAAGATAATTTTGAAAAAAATCATAACAAAAAAAATAATGCAGGGAAATACATCACATCTATAGTGTTTCATGAGAAAATCTACAGTTGTAATTCTCAACCATCTCAATATTAAAAATAATAATATCTATAAAGATAATTTTAAAAAAAATCATAACAAAAAAAATCATGTGGGGGAACACTGTAGCAATCCACAGTGTTTTAAAGAAAAAAACTACAAAGCTAAATTCTCAACCAGCTCAATATGAAAAAAATAAAATCGACAAAAACAATTCTAAAAAAAAAACACAAAAATTAAAAAAAGAAGAAGAAAATTTTGGAAAAAAAAAAGAAAAAAATGGGAAAAAAACATGTGGAGAAAGTTAAAGTTAAATTCTTAATCAGCTCAATATTAAAAAAAAATTTCGACAAATATAATTTTGAAAAAAAACATATGGGGAAACATTATAGCAACCCACAATGTTTTAAAGAAAAAAACTACGAAGCAAAATTCTCAACCAGCTCAATATGAAAAAATAAAATCGAGAAATATCATTTTGGAAAAAAAAAGAAAAAAATTCATAAAAAGAAAGAAAAAAAATCATGTAAGGAAACATTGTACCAATCCATAATGTTTTAAAGAAAAAAACTACAGAACTAAATTCTTAACCAATTAAATATTAAAAAAAATTCAACAAAGATAATTTAAAAAAAACTCAAAAACAAAAAAGAATAAAAAAACAAAAAAAAAGAAAAAAAATGTAAAACCAAAAAAAAAGGAAAAAAAAAACATGTAAAAAAAACAAAAAAAGTACAACAAAAAAATAAAAATAGAGAAAGCTCGAGTACTTTTCCTAGCGTTTTAGAGTATTAGTTAAGAATAAGAAATGTTGTATAAATTATTATATACCTAGCAGTTCCCTTATTTGGCTAATTTAAGAGAGTAAGTATGAAAATCAATACATCCAAATTAAAATCATTAAAATATATATAAGAAGAAAAAAGATAGCAGTCAATTTAACTTGCATTGCAATCTTTGACTTTTTTTCCCCTCTCTCTCCCTCTCTCTCTCTCACTAGCAGGTTGTTTTGCTGATTTTTCAAGTTGTTTTCAATTTAGATGTGGAAAACATTTTATAAATGTAAAATCTTTATAGAAATATTTTATAATGTGTGAGAAGTAATAGTATTATTATAAATGGATTAATATTTATAAAATATTTTATAAAACCTCATAAGCTACAAATATTGTTTAATAAATAAATTAAAATTAAATATTAATTATAATGTATTTTATGTTGACAATCTTTCAATAAAATATTTTATAAAAACCACATAATCTTATTTATTTGGAGTCATAAACATCTCTAGAAAAGGTTACTATGAACCTTCATTTTTTAGGATCCGACAACCAGAGAAAAATATTGTTATATAATCATTAATCGATTACTTAATCACAAATTTTATATTATGGTCTTAACTAAATAAAATTAGAGATAGATTTGCAATCCTTCTTGTCCTCTTCCTCTACAATCTACATTATCAATTAAATATTCAATTAATTAATCTTTGGATCTCCCATCAACAAAGTCAGTGATTACCCCATCTACAAAACCAAAAACATAGGTATCCCAGAAAGCCAAAACAATTTCTCCAATGTACTAACAAGAAGTTCAAAGGTTGTTTCTCCTCATGGTACTTGTACAATCCTCAAAACTGTCTCTCCCTCCTTCTCTTCCACCAACAAAATCCATTCTCTTTGAACCAAACTCTCTTTCTTTAGCCTTAATGCACACTGATTCCTCTGTTTCCCTCTTTCCTTGTCTCTCTTTTCCTTCCCCTCCTCTCCCACCAAAACCCCAAACTCCAGTTCCCTCTCCTTCCTCTTCCTCTTCTTTCCTTCTCGTCCACCAAGACCCTATCCCTAAAGTGCTTTTTCTTGTTGCTAGCCCATATAAGGGTGGGTCCCAGATTCTCTTAAGGTTCTATCTCTTGCAAAAAGACAACATCTTTTGTAAGCCCCAAGTTGTTTGCAACCAAAAGGGTATTGCTTTTGATTCGAAACTTGGTGTTTTATTGGATATAAATCATGGGGTTTCTATAAAGATTGTTGGTTCTGTTAATTTTTTTGTGTTGCATTCAGTTTCAAGCAAGAAAGTTTGGGTCTTTGCAGTGAAACTTATTGATGATGGTGATGGTGAGATGGTGAAATTAATGAGGTGTGCTGTGATTGAGTGTAGTGTGCCTGTTTGGTCAATTAGCGTTTCTTCTGGAGTCTTGATTTTAGGGGAGGATAATGGGGTCAGGGTTTTTAATTTGAGGCAGTTGGTGAAAGGGAGGGTTAAGAATGTCAAGGATATTAGTTCAAATGGAAAGTCGGATGGTAAAGGGTTGAAATTGCCAAATGGGGTTGTTGGGGATGACTATTTTCACGGTTCAAGCTCTGGGAATGGTTGCAATGGTGTACTGGATATGAAGACTGATAAGCAATATGTTTCTGGTAAGTGTGCTACTATTGAGCTCTTCTTATTGTTCATTTTGTGTTGAAAAAGTTATTGTTTTTGCTAGTTAGCATTGAGTTAGGGTAAATAAATGTGATTATTTAGCTTTGTGACATAGAGAAATTAGTAGTTGAGAGTTTTGCAATGCAAATTATGCAGTGTTGTCCCTTTTACTTTAGAAGATCTCCATTGAAGTTGGAGAAGAGTTAATTCTGTTTAACTTGGACTGTGTATGAAGGTGGTCTCTTGACCTGCAAGGATTTTCTTTCTTCTCAATTGGGAATGTTCTATTAATTTAGGATTCAATGCTTCGTGAATATGACATGTATAATTTGATAATGGATTCATCGACTGTTGTTTTGATATGGGTGCAAGATTTCCAACAGAATCAATCATATTGTGTTGTAGGTTTAAAGGATGTACAATTTCAAATCCAAACATAATTTCCAAGGCAAAGCACCATTTGACAGTTTATTAATGGCCTTTCTTCTATTTTTAATGAGAAATGAAATTTACTGGGGAAGAGGCTCTCGCTGAATAGGAATGAAATTTGTAATTCCAGAGAATAAAAGGAATTGGGACTTGAGTATCTTGAACGTGAGATTTCTTGGTTTGACAGAATTAAGATTGCACCTATGCAGCTAATTTAAATGCTTTATGAATCAGTTGTCTCGATAAGTTATGGATCAAAATTCCTGTCTTCTTTTATCTTTTCCCATCATGTTTATTATCCTTGTCTTTTGTAGATTTCATCAGCATTGAAGATCACATACCTTTTGCTATGTTTAGGTCTTCAAGAAGAGCCTCTCTTCAGCATCACTTATTTAAACAAATAAGTTTTTTTTTTTTTGTCATGATTACTTTTAATTTCATTTTAGCCTGGGTATTCTAATTGGAGGGCAGTCAGCATGTTGACCTTAGTTAATTGGAAAGGAATTCAGCAAATTTAGCTTGTATAAGCTGGACACATTGTGGATTTGCAGAAGCAACATGAGATAGTCAATGGCACCCTTAGATTGGCTTTCTTGAGAGAACAAGGATTTTCTCTCTCTTTAGAATTAAGTCACCAGATTCTTGATGTCGCTTCACTTCTAATACGTTTCTGAAAAGAAAAGAAAATTGCAAGGCATATGTCAGTGCTAGGATTTTGAAGGAGTAAAATTATTTAGAGGGGAAAGCAAATGAATAATAGATGGGTGAATGATTCAATTCTCTACTTAGGCTGCTATTTTTAATATTTTTGTTTGAACTTGTCAGTTTTTCTGTTGATGTAGAATGGAGAAGGAGATGAGGGAGAGAATAGGTGAAAGAGGTGTTGAAGAAATAGAAAGGAGACAAATATAGAAGAATGTTGGGGGAGAGCAGTGGGAGTTGATATTCAGATTTTAAATGTCGATTGTCAAAAGCCTTTCGAAAACATAATATGCGTGCTCTTATAAGCATGAACAAAATATCTAATAGTTCAAAAACAAAATAGGAATAAGAACATCCTAGACAAAAAAATTCCTGATTAATGCAAAAATTCATAACAGAATTCTTAATTAATAGTAAAAGCTCATTATCCATGAGCTGTTTTTTGTTTGTGTTGGATAGGTGGTAAGAATGGCCTAGACAATAAAGTTCCTTATAAATGCTAAAAACTTATAACAGAACACCTAATTAATACTAAAAATCTTGTTAACGTAAACAGCGGCCACGCTCCATTATTTGTTTTGGTGGAACTTTAACGTTCAGTTGTATTCATGGCTTTATTGAATCGCCTTGGTGAATGAGTTCTCTTTCGGGGTTGGTGTCTTCTTACCTTGTAACATATTTATCCTATCATTATGGTATTCTTTATCTATACATTTGCAATTTGCTCTGACAGATTGTTTTTAGGAATTTCTGTTAGACCATGAAATGGATGAACTCATATTAAGTGAGATGCTGTCCTGTGGTTAGATTCATAAGAATGCCTCTAGATGGTAATTCACTGTTATTAGAAAGACATATTTGATTAGGGGTTCTCTCCTGTTTTTGTCCTTGGCAAGTAATGGTTGCTGAACCCTTTCTTCTGTGTTTGATAGCTTTTAGAAGAGTAATTGTGATGCTTGCAGAATCTAAGTTACCTATTTATACATAGAACTGGAAGTTGTTTTGAAATATTGTTTTTTTTTGGTTTCAAAAAATGTTTGTGTTGTTGGTTTATGACACTAATTTGCATTTTAACTCACAGTTAAGCTGAGATCCGTAAGGTGCAGACAAGACTCTGGTGAAGGGGGTGCATGTTTTGTGGCATTTAAGAGGGAGGAGGTTGAGGTCTTGAAACCTACAACATCAAAGGCTGTTTCCATTCAGGCATTGTCTCACAAAAAATTTGTGATTTTGGACTCTATGGGAGATTTACATATCTTGTGCCTGTCTGGACCTGTTATTGGATCAAATTTCATGGCTCACATGAGGCGGTTGCCTCATAGTATGAAAGTGCAGAAGCTGGCTGTTCTTCCAGACATTTCCTTGAGTATACTATTCTAAATTCCCTCTCTCTCTCTCTCTCTTCTAAATTTTGATGTTTCTTGCATGTCCAGCAATGATTCTGTGATAATGGTTCTGTGATCAAAGTGTTTGTGGGTTCTTACAAAAACTTGATCCAAGGATGATTTATTACACGTTGAACCGATAATTATCGGGATTGGAAATTCATGTGTGATAAGGGAATCTAACTTATGTCTCAGTGGTTAGGTATCATACTTGGTAAAATAAAATGGAAACGAAACTTCATAATGCGTGTGGTAAACAGATGACATTTCAATGAGGAAAATAAAATTTGATTTTGCCTATTTATTTTGTTAATATAATGAATGCCCTTTGGAATCTGTTTCATGAAAAAAAAAGGGAAATGATCTCATGGTCTTGGTTAATATATATAAATGTTATCTGTAGATTCTTCAACTGAGTGAACTTGCCATTGCTTTGCAGAAATGCCAACATTTTGGGTATCAGATGGGCTTCATTCTGTGCACACGATTACTCTTTCTGACATGGGTGCTGCTGTCAATTCAAACAATGAAGATGAGACCCAGGAAAAGTTAATTCAGATCACAGGTTTCTTTAATCCCCTTTATAGTGGCGTAGTTTTTCAAATTATTACTGTACATGCCTTGTCTTTTTATTAAACTCACCTTGGGTTAATGAAAGCTCTGGCAGCTGTTCTCAAATGTTGATGCTGAAGTTATCTAAACTATTTTTGTATTATTTATCTGCTAGTTATTCAAGCAATTTTTTCTGCTGAAAAGATACAAGATCTTATACCTTTGGGTGCAAATGGTATTTTGATTCTTGGACAAGGTAACTTTTTTCTTTCTTCAGTCTAAGTTGTTTTGCTTAGGTAACACACTATGGAACATAAAATGAAAAAGAAGATGCTATAAACTCGCACTTTTAAGTTTTATATTTTTCTCCCCTAAAAAAATGGGAAGATTTGAGAAATTACTTTATATCATTATTGTTTATTTCATTTGTTGGCATGTAATTGGTGGCCTTAAACAAAGTCTACTATGTATAATCTTCTCTTTGATGGTAGGCGGGAGTTTTTTAAAATGTAAAGAATCACTAATCAAGATTTTATGATTTCTTCTTGTATAATTGTTATTTTCCATTACACTGTTTATCCGAAGTTTAAATTCCACATTAGTGCATGCAATCAAGAAAAAAATGTTTTTTGGAAAGTAACTAAACTTTAACTTTTTTTCCACTGTCTTTTCAAATTCGAATAATGGAATGGAATTTTATGTTTTTCTTTTTCTTGAGCAGGAAATATATATTCATATGCAATCCCTTGAAGATGCTTGGCACTTGGAAGTTATCTATCTTTTGGTGGTGAATATCTGATAGTGTTTCTTCTTATATCATAAATCTTGTTCTCTTTGTGCCTTGCTCTAACCATCTAACTTGAATGTTTTATAGGAAATCTATGCTCCAGATCACAATAGATATTTGTTACAGTTATAGTGGTTTCCGGGATCATTGTTATTAAACAGTAAGTATTTCCATTATTTTCATGAAAGTAGTTCTCTAGTTAACTCATAATGTAGTCAATCTTACCACAGATCTGACTGATCATATTTCCTGAATATCAGTTAACTGCCATGCATTCTCTCTGATTACCGTGGTTTTTTCTTGCCCTTGTGTTGCTGTAGTTGTTTCATGTGTATATTGGTGCACAAGAACTCAAAGACACTGAGCTCGTGAAGGTATGTAACTTTAAATGTTTTTCATGCAATATTATATCTACACCAAGTTTATGGACACAAAAAAAAAAGAAATAAAAATCAAAGAAAAGCACCCACAATATCACAGGCTGGAAGATTTTGGACTGGGAAAACTTTCATCAAAATTTTGTTGAGAAACCATCACAAATAGTATTGTTTTTGTACATTTGGTTCTGAAGCATCTTAGAATGTTACGTTTGTGCATGCCTTCTAACAAATGAATTGGATCAATTTTCTTTTTGTTTATCACATAGTTTCTTAACAGGGTTATTCCGGTGGCTAATAGTGATTAATTATGCATGACAAGTACATTCTTAATCATTGTACTTCATAGTAACTGTAAATTGGTTCGTTTTCTTCTTTCTTTCTGCTCTTTTTTCCCCACTAGCTAAGTTGATTTTCTATAAAATTTTGAGAGTATCACCAGGTTTTTTTCGTTTATTAAGGGGACCTGTCTGTCTTTTATGTTCGGGCTCTAGGATATGCTTAATATGGCAATTACCACAGAAAGAAGTCTTCCGTGTCTTCCTAAGGAAGACTAACGATGTAGATGAGGGGCTTTAAGTTTCCGAATAGGAAAAATCATCACAGAAGCTAATCATATTACTTTTTAGGTTAATATGGTGGAGAAGTGTAGACAACCAAAAAAAAAAAGTACAAGTAAAAGAAAAGAAAAGCTGAAATGTCTCTACTGTTCATTATTAAGGAATATATTGGGTTTTCAAAGATGTGCCATTCTTCATCCTTAGAGAAGGGCATATAGAGCACAGTACATCAACAGTTATGATAGCTGGGGTTGTTTAAACTTGATTGACATAAGTTTTGCCCGTGAAAGGAAAGATAGTGCTTTGGGTGGTGAGAATTCTTTTTCATACCAAGGCAACTGAAGTTGAAACAATTAGAAAATCTCACTGGATGAAGGTGCAGGGAGCCTCTAGTTAACCCCTACTTTCACACCTTGTTGACGAGTGAGTTGATGGCCACATCACAGAGCCTCACACATTTGTGGGGTTTTCTTTTTCCAAGGCGACAAAGGTGCTTGCTTGTAGCATCTTGCTGTGGTCATTGACCCAGAGCAACTGTATATCATAGGATGACATTGTATGGAATGCTTCACTTTTTTGAGTTCATCAAAGCTTGTTTCAGCTGGTCTACAGGGTAGAGTGGGATTGTCCCATTTTCAACTCTGTTGCTAGATTTTTCGTTGTGTTGTTTCCTGTTTTGTTTGCATCTCATGGTTGACTTCATTGAATTTCATCGAATTCTTTATTTCATGGTGAAACCAGAACCAACTTGTACTGGATCTTGAAGATGGACTTTATTCGGCAACTGAAAGCCACATCTGCTGCACAGCCAGCTACCATGAGTTGGAAAACATGTCTTATGCTGTTTTGCCCTCCGTGGAGTTTACTTCGTGTCTTGCTCTGTTAGCTGAAGACTAAATGAACAGTTTACCGAATGTGATGAAGATGTGCTTGGCTTCTTGTTCTGTTGCATGATGAAACTCACTTTTATGAATTGTAGTATCAACATTTATATGGGGTGGGTTGCCTTTAGAGGCATATGGCTCGGTTTGTGCTTTGTGCTTTTCCTTTTTTCCTGATTAAGTTAAGTTTGAATTCAATTCCGTGGTTGTTTTCCGATGAACCTTACATTTGACGAACAGTTTCTTACTAGAGAAATATGACAGTAGTTTCAAAGTCGTTATCCACCCTGTTACAAGAAAAAAAATGGCTTCATTTTCTGAAATTTAAGTGGCAAGATGAATTTGATTGCAGAACTGAAATTTATTAAAACTTTAATGTTATGGGGCACCTGAATTACTTCCCTAGAGTGAATATTTGCTTGCTCAATGTCAAACTGGTGAAAAGCCCTGAAAGGCGCTTTAATGTTGGCATTGAAACTTGAGGATACTGAGGGGAGCCGTAGCAACTGCAAGATACTGAGACGTAAGGATCAAAATGAGTGCAGGCTTAACACAAGGGTCTTATGCCATGGGACGTGTCTAATTTTCTTTTTCCTCTTGGTTTATCAGGTGTTAAAAGGGCATTTTCTTCTATGATATGAAATGTTTGCATTTCAAGATTCGGAATCTGTTCATGTTCTGGGCCTCTAAACCGAGGCAAAATAAATAATCTCAGAAGAAATATTTTGAGATAAGAAGCAAGGGGTGTCAGAATTCAGAAATCGAATACAAGATTTGAGATAAAAGATACATATCTCTTTAGCAATTAAATGAAGCAGAAGAAGGACCAAAATCTACTGGCAACCACAACAACCCATCCCTGTCCATGAAACCTACTTTGCATACACATCAGACAAAACTAATGGCCATGATGAGTCCCAGCAGGGGACCCTCCTGCTCCTGTTCCTGCGATAGGAGGTCCTCCTACCTTTCACTCACTTTCAAGAAGATGATGACAACCACATGGCATGCAGCTTCACATGCACATGGACATGCTCAGGACAACCACAGAGACACTCTCATGGACACCCTCTCATTCTTTTCTATCCACCTCCCCCTCTTTTTTTCCCTCCAGCAACCCAATATTGAAAGAGACACAGCAGTGTTATCTAGTTATATATCAAACCCTAACATGTTGTAACGCACCCATCTCTCATGGAGAGCTAATCTTGTGCACTTGGTTCCATGGAGCTCTGTTGCTTTAAAGAGCTAATGATTGTTAGGAGTTGATAAATATATGGGAATAGTCTATGAATAAAATATTTTGCTAAAAAATCTGAATCGAATTTGTGTAACATATGTTGCTTTCAAGACTTTCTGCTATGATACGTTGTTCTCGAGGTCTATCTACAACAACCATTATTTGTGAAATCCCATTCAAATTACAAATGTCTCCTAGCTAAAGGTAAGTTCATAAAATGATTAAAGTGATATCAAAATGTTTTTCACCAAATGATTTTTTACAAAAAAAAATATTTTTTATATAATGATGTCCTTAGAAGGGGTAAAAGAAAAGTTATTAAACTCAGTTTAGCCTACCCATCTAACATTTAGGTCATAGGCTGGGCAGGTGAAACTTTGTTGATTTTGGTCAATCTAAAATAACGTTTTTTTAATAAAAAAATTAAAGTCAAATTAGATTTTGACTGTGTCATGGGTTGACATGTTAAGTCATATTTGATCAACTCTTACCCAATTTAATTTGAAACCTGACTCGAATCAAGGTCAGGTCGATTGTCATTGAGTTGACCTATCGGGTTAGACCATGGTAAAAAACCTAATTTGATTTTTTGATAACCATATGAGTCCTTATAAAAGTGTGTTGGTTTTTTACATTCTACTTTTAGTATAAACTAGATCATTGGCCATGCTATTTTGCGGGTTGGATGTTATTTAAAAAAATATAAAGGCATTAGTAACGTGTTTTTAACATAAAAAATCAATAATGAATTAAAAATCTAATACATATTGGATAACACCTCTTTT
>Ga0325402_1003123_pt1 | contig 14808 bp, 8 predicted proteins | sample PopdelMetagenome_22_FD_207212 | JGI IMG/M metagenome (GOLD analysis project Ga0325402, IMG submission 207212) | Populus deltoides microbial communities from Bellville, Georgia, United States - Xylem-PdKOR-R3 | ecosystem: Host-associated > Plants > Phyllosphere > Stem > Wood/Secondary xylem... | reverse complement strand
ATGAAAATATATAGTTTTGAAATTTCAAATTAGTTTAGTATGCTAAAGATAAGGAGATCGAGGAGAGTACTAATTTTTCAGCTACAGTATTTCGATATTAACTTGGAGAAAGTATAAGCACACTGCTTTTTTTTCTTTTTTTTTCTCTCTCTCATGGATGTAGATCTTGACATGGAAGTCACGGTGACTTCTAAATTATAATATGGAGATATTGTAAAAAATTACGATGCAAGTGTCTTTACTACCACATCAGAACTTCTTTCTGTTAAAAAAAAGACAGCATTGTCAGGTATGAGTACCGGACAGGTTTATATGACCTTGATTTTATGGTTCTAGTGAAGTTGTCTCGATTCAGAGTTTTTTCATGGAAATATCTTCTCTAAAATAAGATTTAAGATATTTGGAGCACTTTTTCACGATAATATTATATTTAAAATATTTATTTTTTTTAAATGGAACAGTTTAATTTTTTATCATGAATTCTTCTCAAGGAAGCATAACGTTGAGAATAGTTTTTTTATTATTATTATTTTAGCACATATATTTTATTATATTATTTTCTTAGCTATTAAGATTTTCTAAGATTTGTTTAGTTTAAAAATTCTAATGTGAGTTAGATTTTATATTAGCCATGTGATTTTTAATACAAAAAAAATCATTTTACAATGAGGATTTTAGTTCTAGAATTCGTATAAATAGGGAAGTCTGCTTCTTTCTTTTCCATAAAATCTTATAAATTATTGCCTTTTAACATATATCATAGGTTTCTTTATAATTTTCTACTGTAATTTAATTTTAAGGCTTGAAAACTTTAATTTATTTCTTTATAATTTAGAAATGTATTTTTTTAATGATTGACAAACTCCAACGCTATGCACTGTGTGTCAGGTAGAAATGTAAAAAGTTAACAAGAACAGGACAAACAGTATTCAAGAAAGAATTGTAAAGCTGCCATGGAATGGATAGCTTAAGTTTACAACAATATAGATTAAGACATTAAGGAGTTCAGAAAATAAAGACATTATCTAATATATCACACTTAATCTCAGAATTAATTCCTAAACTGTATTAAATTTTATGTCTGCTGAGACTGATTCTGTTATTTGTTTATTACTAATTAACTACGACATCTTCCATTGGTTGTCGTCATCACCATCATCATGAGTCAGCACATTCCACTTCTTTGTCTGTAGGGTAATTTCATTTTTTATTATAGTTGCTGATCACCAATGAAAGTTGTAAAATTTTCTTATATCAGATACTTATTTGATGTTGATGTTACAGGAACGGGATCTTCAAGGTTTGGTAAGGGTCTTAAGATCATTGCTACAGGTGAACATAATAATAAGAATCCAATATTTTCATTTGATGACGATGACGACAATGATAATGATGATGATCATTTTCTTTTACAGCCATATCAGCAACTGTGGCAGCGATAATTGCTTTTTCTATACTTGCAATACGTTTCAGTGGAAGAGAAGGCTCATTTAGTGGCGTCATAGCAATGATTTTCAAGCTGAAGAATTCACAGAATGTTGACAGGTTTGAAACATTTATGATGGACTATCATGGTCTCACCCCAAGGTGTTATTCATATTCAGACATTAAGAAAATCACCAACTCATTCACCAATAAACTAGGTGAGGGGGGATTTGGTAATGTATACAAAGGAAAGTTAACGGACGGTCGACTTGTGGCCGTAAAAGTCCTGAAAGAATCCAAAGGTGATGGAGAAGAGTTCATGAATGAAGTTGCGAGCATTAGCAGAACTTCCCACGTGAATATAGTTACACTTTTGGGTTTCTGCTATGAGAAGACTAAAAGAGCTTTGATCTACGAATTCATGACCAAGGGATCTTTAGACAAGTTCATATCTTATGAAGGAACCCCATATACAAATTTTGGTTTAGAATGGGAACAATTTTATTAAATTGCAGTTGGTATTGCTAGAGGTCTCGAGTACTTACATAGAGGTTGTAACACTCGAATTGTGCATTTTGACATAAAGCCTCACAACATTCTTCTCGATGAAGATTTTTGTCCAAAGATCTCTGATTTTGGTTTGGCAAAGCTATGCAAGAGTAAAGTGAGTAAGGTTTCAATGACAGGTGCAAGAGGGACTGTCGGTTACATAGCACCTGAAGTGTTCTGCAGAACTTTTGGAGGAGTATCTTACAAGTCTGATGTGTATAGCTATGGAATGATGGTTCTAGAAATGGTCGGAGAAAGAAAAAAAAAATATACTGGATCTTCGGAAACTAGTGAAATGTATTTTCCTGATTGGTTCTATAAGTATCTTGAACCGGGAGAGATTACATTACTTTATAGGGGTGTATCAGAAGAGAAAGAAGAGATTATAAAAAAGATGATAGTTGTAGGTTTGTGGTGCATCCAAACCATTCCATCAGACAGACCATCAATGACAAAGGTGGTACAGATGTTTGAAGGTAGTCTTCACTCTTTGCAAATTCCACCAAAAGCTTTACTTTCTTCACCTAGAAGGTCTGCTCAAGATTACTCTTCCACTATATCTTCACTGCCAAGTGTGTCGTCACAGGGGGGTGGAGTGAACAAATTGTCTGTTGATGAAAGTGACTTGCAACTAGAGACTTCAATACTTTGTGTAGCCTGATGAATATATAAAAAACCTTATTTCATGTCCTTCATCTAAGAGCTGATTCTAGGCTGAATGGTTCTTTGATATAGCTCACCGGAGGATACTCGCACAGGATTGGTAATAGACATTGTCGTCTCTCTCCATCTCTTTTTTTCACCACTGATGCATACCAGTTATAGTATGTACTTCATGTTCAATCTGCTGGAAGTGTAGAACGTTATGTTCCTACTTGCCTCTTATTGTTTATGGTTTCAAGATCTAGACAATAAGTGAGGTTCAGCTGTATCGTGTCTATGGTTAATGTCATCCATCCTGCATTGCAACTTTCTTAATGGACTTTCATATTTTTCTTACTCTGTTTGTTTGAGAAATATATTTCCCGGACTGGTTTTATAAGCATCTTGAACCAAGAGTGATATCAAGACCTCAAGAGAGTATGACAGAAGATGAAGAAGAGATTGCAAGGAAGTCCACTATGGGATGAGCAAAAGATGAGAAGATGATCTTAGTGGGTTTGTGGCGCATTCGAACAAATCCTTCAGATAGAGCATCAACGACAGGATAAGTGGATAATGTATGTTAATTGCAAGCACGCAGCTCTGATAGGAGACACTATCCTCTCTGCCTCTTCCTCAGGTTTTTGTCAATGGTAATGTGTGTTAATTATGATTTTTACATGATGCTCAGAACTGTAAAATTAATCTGCCATCCGTCACTATTAAACAAGTTTAAAATTTAGAGAAATAACTTGGAGGTTAAGCTATATCATTACTTGTGGTTAAGTGATATCTTAGGGAGATGATGATTCCTTGTACCAATTTCAGACGCATCTCTGCTACCTATCTACTCTGCATTTTATTGGGGTAAAGGTCTTATTGGATCACTACTGAGCTCCCATACTCTCTTTCATGTCCTGTAAAGCTCTTCCTGCTATTTTGGTAAGGTCCAGAAATGCTTCTTTCTTTCATGCTGAAGGCATTTTGACCATTTTAAATGTGGCAGAATATGAAACTGCCTGCTCATCAGAGCTTGACTATGAGTTTATTTGAAATGCTTTCAACATTCCCTATCACTAATCAACAGAACTCATGTTCGTATGTAGGAATCTTATGAGCACCCCCTTCTTATTCTCAACTTTCTATGATCCCCCAAGTTCTGAAAATCCACTCCATTAGATTTCAACTAACTGGACTAAAATAATTCTAACTACTAAAAATTAAGGATCAAATTGAAATTTTATACGTAATTCTGGGACATGTATGAGTTTTACCCATCAATTCATTATTATCTTGTGTAGTTTAGGAGCTTATGTGTATTTTCTTTTAAAAAAAATTAGATAAGAAGGAAATACTTATCTAGATATAGGTTTGATTAAGAAAAAGAAATGTTAATCAAAGAGGTAATTATAGGCTAACAACTGCAATTCCAGAAGTTCTGTGTAGCTATAAGAAAAAAAAAAGCAAGGAATGATGGAAAACTAGTGCTTGTGAGTTGTCGAACGTGGACGCGCGGTGTTGAGTTTCAAGGGAGTCGTTACCTAGTTATTTGGTTCAGGATAGCTAGGAAATCCGGCTATACTAGTTTTATAAGAGATTTAAAGGTAAGTGACCAGTTATGGTTATATAAGGTATTAGAACCCCTAGCACATCTTATCTAAGATAAGTTGTTTTCTACAACTCGTGCATTATAATAAAAAATATTTTCAATTAAAATAAGTGAATATTTAGAATAATTTTGAGAATTTTCTGGTCAATTTTTAATATTTAAATACCAACCTAGTTGTAAGTCCAACATTTATACTAGAATACTTACCATTAAATCTCATGAATTAAAATTTTATCGATTATAGAAATATTGGCCAAATTTTCATGAACTCAATAAACTGATTTATTAAATTCAAAATGCAAGCAAATATTTTTTTTGTAAGGAAATACTAAAGCACGAAGTATTTTTTTTTTTAAAGTAAGATATGATTTTTGTATTTTTTTAGAGCCTTGGTTGTATGCAAATTAAATAAAGATTGTATTTTTCAAAGAGAGATTTTTGTTGTTGTTTTTGTGAAAGGAAAATGATCCATTTAATACCAAAAAAGCACCTCGTGTGTAGATCACAATTTCAAATATTAAATATGTGAGGATAAAAGCTAGGGAAATCAAAATTGATTGAAAAATTGTCTTCCGGGCATTAAGAAAATATTACCAACTAACGAAGGATGTATTTGGCAAGATGAAAATAAAATAATTTTTTATAAAGACTATTTTGACCGCGATATCAATTCAAAACAAATTATTGTTTACCGACTCGAAACTAAACAACGCCAAACATCCACATAGATTTTATTAAAGTCACAAACTTATATTCAAATTTCATGCTAATTCAAATAAATCAACATCAACCCAAGCATAAATCATGCATCAATATTTAACATCCTCAAACAGAAACCCAAAAAAATAAACTTATAATTCAACGCAAATAATCAAGTTATATCGAGATCCAAACACGAATCAAACAATGTTAACAATCTAAATATTATACAAAATAATAAGCTTTTTGCTCCAAAATTTCACAATTTATCACAATTTTGTCCAAAAATGGTTTGAGTTCATAAATCAACCTTCCGGGATGATTAGAATGTCCAAGGTATATTGCAATGGACACTGGAAGACCGCTGGGACAATGGCGGCGCGTGGATTCACGTGTTACCATTAGAGGAGCGTAGAGTCACTTCTGGTGACTCGAACAGATAGAGACCCACTGGAATGGGTAAATCATCAACCCCTATTTTTTTGGCTAATGATGAGGCAAACGGAGATCTAAGGAGGGAGATCCGACCACTTTAGGTTTTGGCTCTTTTCCCCTCTTTCTCCTCTTCACGTGACTGTTTTCCTCTCTTGGTTGTGAGAGAGGATGTCTTTGTCAGTGTTAATAGAGGTCATAGGTAAGGGGATTATTGCTACTGAACAGAGACTTGGTCCTATTGTGGATGCGATCGGCGGCGTGCGAAGGGGAGGATATATAAGAGGAGAGATAAAGATCTTAAACAACTCAAGAGAATGAAACATCCATAAAAGAGGAAGCTTGGAGAAATTCTGCTCACTTCATAAGAGTTCTTCTTTCTATTCTTTTTCTCTTCATTATGTTTAAATTTATTAAGTTTTTTTCTTTGTTTAGATTAATAATGAACTAATTTTCTTATTCTAGGGCTAGGATGTAATCTTTGAATTCATGACATGAGTTGAATGTTGTTGAATTGCATATATTTTGTTGATTTCAATTTGATGATTTTGGTTTTCATCCTTGTAATTTATTGGCCATGCATTGCATATTTAAGGTTTTCATTGAAGTAATGAAAGTTGAAGTTCAATATTAGTTCGTGAATTCATCAAACCTTAGTAGTATAATTTAGAAATAAATATACATTGTTGTGACCTATATTCAAGAGTTCCACAAAACTAAATGAATTTATATTAATTTTTATAATCACGAAAGTAGACATAAGATTAATACAGATATAGTTGTTATACCTTGAAAAAGGATATTATATACAAAAAAGAATTCATTCATTGCAATTAGCAAAAGATTAGTCCAAAAAACTATATTTAAACTTACGGAAGGAATTCATTTGATGAAATCTTACACCCTAGAAACCTTTGTCTTTTATTTTAAATTAAACAAAAAGAAATTTGCATTCCATTAAACAAATTTGAGATAATATAAGAAAAATTGATAAATTAATACTAGAATCACATCGTTGTGGATACGATGCTTGAATTACCATATTTTATTTGCCACGATCCCTATTCTATTTGCCATGATCTATACATTTATGGTAGAGGTCTAGGGACACATCAAAGTGTAGTGAGAAAGATATTGAATACTCTTGTACTAGATTATGAAGGTTTAATAAGCACAAATTATAGTATAACCAAGGATTGATGATTTTGAAGTTGTTTTGCTCTTAGAATAGCTTGTATATGATATATGTTCGGATTCCCTTGTTAGTTTTAAAATTAGACAAGCTATATATATGTTTTTAAGAAAAAAAAATTATTGTTTATAATCATTACAGTCCTAGTAACGACTAAAACGGTTGATTGGTTCAGATTGGTCAAGTCAATCTGTCAACCAATTCCTACAAAATTATCAGGTATCCATCTCTGATAAATAAGCGATCAACAGGTTCATTTGGTTATACTAAACTGTTGACCGGTTCATGCAGAATTCCAATTATGATATATTAACCTAGGTGAATTCTTAGAATCGTCTATCTTAGATTTTATCATATGATTTATTAATCCTTTAAAGTATACATAATACATGTTAGTTTATTTTAATTGTATTATAAAATAGGATATAAAGATCTACATTGAGCACTTAAAATGAATATTAATCTAAGTCTTCCTTTGGTTCCTACTTTGACTACTTAATTTATTTCTTCACAAAATCCATCATGCTTGTTTTTATACTCTTGAATAAACATGTTTAAAACTTATTCTCACTATGACATATTATTAATCTATTTTTATTTTATTGTTATAATTAAAATATATAAAAACATGAATATTTGACTTAAAGGTCAACAATTAGCTTTGATGAATATAACAACATTGTTTCAAATTTGTGTAACTAATGCTATTTAATTTTTTTTTTTTTATTTTTGTTGGGTTGAAATGAAGGAGAACTATGGAGAAATCTTTTGTAGAATTTGATTTTTATTGTTGGCTTAAAATGATCAAGAATTGTTTAGTAATTAGTTATAAACATGATTTTAGTGGGTTTTGTAAAATGTAATGACTTTGTGCAACAGTAAGATTGTGATTTTTTCAAGAAAGTTGTCAATACTAAAATTGTGGTTTTTCTGTTATTTTTGTTGACTTTTATTTTGGTGTCAAAATAGAGGATGTAAAGTGTATTGAAGTTATTAAAGCTTGAGAGAGAAAAAGTAATTTACTAAACTTCGAAGAAGAAGTGAAAAATGAAAAGTAATTATCCTTTTTTGTATATATAAAGCTAATTATTAGTAATTGTATTACTTATTTCTTTTATATATAAAGCTAATTATTAGTATTTGTGTTCAACCTTATTTCTAATTGGCATCGTTTATTTGCTGAAAAGTAGTTTTTTTTGGAAAGTGAATTCCGGGAAAGTGAATTATTTCTGATGTTTGGTAGTATAATAAAAAATAAGTTGGAAAACACTTTCCAGTGTTTAGTTATGTCTTGGAAAATGAGTTAGAAAATAACTTATTAATGTTTTATTTTTTTCAAGTTTATTAAAATAATGAGGAACAAATCTTACAAATTAAAAAGTTGAATGAGAATGAAATTGAAAAAAAATATAATTTCATAAATTATCTCAAATAAAATAAATAATAATCAAAATAATAGATATCAAATCTAAAAAATTTAAAAAATGAAAGATGAAGAAATTAAAATAATAATAATAAACATTTCATAAATTATTTCAAATAAAATAAGTAATAATCAAAAGAATGAGGATCAAATTTGATAGATAAAAAATTTCAATAAAAAAATGATAAGGAAAAAGTAAATAGCAATTATAAAAATAAGGACCAAAGTTAATATAAAAATTAAATTTTAAGAGATGAAATTGAAAAATAAATATTCAAAACAAAATATATATAGCAATCAAAAGTTTGAGGATCAAATTTGATATAATCAGCAACTAATGATATTTTTAAATTTTTCACAACTTTCAAAAAGTGTTTTCCGCCCAAATTTTCCAGTAAAACACTTTCCTGGAAACCAAGCCAAATTTTTCTTTGACTGGAAATTGTTTTCTGTTGACCGACTTTCCTAATGAAAAGAAACATAGAAAAGTTTGGAAAGTTGTTTCCCGGAAACCACTTTCCGGAAAACAAACACAACCAAAAGGGAAAACACTTTCCTAGAAACCAAGCCAAATTTTTCTTTGATCGGAAAGTGTTTTTCATTGACCAACTTTCCTAATGGCAAACAAAAACAGGAAAGTTTAGAAAGTGGTTTTCCAAAAACTACTTTCCAGAAAACAAACATGGCCTAAAACACTAATATAATTCTTAAAAAAGAGGTTGATTTCATTCATTTATAAATTTAGGCCTAGCATAATACCTTATATAATATAAAACTTTATTTTCAGTAGTAAAATTATAAAAATGGTTAAAAAGAAGTCAAATAAAGCCAATGATTCAAATTTCAAAAACAATTAAATTACATCAAGATTTAGAAGTATTAACTAATTCTTTTCTAAAATATTCCAAGAGAGTGATGTATTGTATTTTATGTAATTTTAAATTGTATATATAGTTTTCATGTAATCTTGTATATTAATCATAGGTAATTCATCATATCATTAAATATGTATAGTTACCTTTCTAATGAATCTAGATTTGGTAGCTATATTTTACAATTGTTCTTAATAGACATAAAAATAAATATTTTCTCTCATTTCTTTATCTCCCTAAACTTTCCCTTAAGAAACCAAGCTCCGTTTACCAATACGTAATCTCTCCTACGGTACATCCTCTTTACCATAATGATCAGTTTCCCAATTTCTCCTTCCTTTATACTGTCAATGGACGAAGTTATGATTTTGAAACTAGTGGATAAGTATGATCTGAAGTTCACTCAGCTGTCTAAGTATGCAAAACATCTTCTACCCACTGAGGAGTGGAGGGTGAAGAGGTTTATTAGAGGACTCAAATCCTCTATGTATATGGTGATGGTGTCATAGGTGTTTCCATCATACTCCTCAGCTGTTGATAGTGCTAGATTGATAGAGGCGCGAGAATTGGAGGATATGACTGCAGGCCAATCTAAGAGGCCTAGAGAAGAGGGTCAGTCTTTTAGGCAACAGGGATTAAGTGCAGGTCCGTCTAGGGGATGAATTGGCCGTCAGGGCTCATGGGTTCAGAGGAGGTTTAGACAGAGACCATCAGTTAGTGGTTCAGGCGGTCAGAGTGGCAGTAGTGGTACTCAGAGTTTAGTTCATACTGCACCTCATAGTTCATTTGTTTCACCTAGTGATAGTTCTTCATGTCAGCATTGTGGAGGAGGTCATACTAGTGCAGAGTGCTATAGAAGGACTGGGGCTTGTTTTAGTTGTGGCCAGATAGGGCATAAGATCAGAGAGTGCCCGAGGAGACAGTTGTCAATTTCAGGGTTTTTCTGCTTCAGTCCAGCATCCTATTCAGGCACCATCAACGAGCCTGTCTGTGGCTCATGGGGGTAGAGGTTTTGGTGGCCGTGGTCAGAGAGGCAGGGGTGCAGGTGATAGAGGTCAGATACAGCAGGGTCAGGGGCATGCCAGAGTTTTTGCCTTGACTCAACAGGATGTTCAGGCATCCAACACAGTTGTTTCAGGTATTCTTCCTGTTTGCTTTTTTGAAGCAAAAGTTTTGTTTAATACGGGTGCAACTCATTCATTTGTGTCTCTATATTTTGCCATGAGGTTAGATAAACAACCAACCTTGTTAAAATCCTCAATTTCAGTCACTACTCCCTTAGATGAATTAATATTAGTGAAGTATGTGTATCTGGATTGTGAAATAGAGATTGGAGATAAGATTTTCATGGGAGACTTAAATGTCTTAGATATGGTTGATTTTGATGTAATTTTGGGAATGGATTGGTTGGCAAAGCATAGAGCTTCAGTAAATTATTGGGGTAAGAAAATAATATTTGATCTAGATGAAGAAGTTGGGTTAGTATTTCAAGGAGATACGATTGGGTCTCCATCAATTATGTTGTCGGCTATCTCGAGGAAAATGGCCAGAAAAGGGGTACAGTGCTACCTAGCATATATATTGGATGTAGAGAAAGAAGTTCCTCAATTATACCAAGTCCCTATAGTTAGGAAGTTTATTGATGTCTTTCCCGATGACTTACCTGGATTGCCTCCATATAGGGAAATTGAGTTTTGTATTGATTTGGTTCCGGGTATCGAACCAATATCAATGGCACCATATAGAATGGCGCCAGCAGAATTGAGGGAGCTAAAGGAGCAACTGCAGGATTTGTTGGATAAAAAGTTCATCCGACCAAGTGTGTCCCCTTGGGGAGCCCTAGTGTTGTTTGTGAAGAAGAAAGATGGGTCATTGAGGTTGTGTATAGATTATAGGCAACTGAATCGGGTGACAGTTCAAAATAGATACCCACTCCCTCGCATAGATGATTTATTTGACCAATTGCAGGGAGCTTAATTCTTTTCTAAGATCTATCTTCGATCTGGGTATCATCAGTTGAGGATAAGAGAGGAGGACATTTTGAAGACAGCTTTTAGAACTCGGTATGGTCATTATGAGTTCTTAGTGATGTCTTTTGGGTTGACGAATGCACCAGCAACTTTTATGGATTTGATGAATAGAGTATTTGGGCAGTTTATTGATCGATTTATGATAGTTTTTATTGATGATATTTTGGTGTATTCGAGGTCTAGGGAGGAGCATGAGCAACACTTGAGAATGGTGCTTCAAACTCTACGAGATCATCAGTTGTATGACAAGTTCTCAAAGAGTGAGTTTTGGTTGGAGAGTGTAGCATTTGTTGGGCATGTAGTGTCAAGGAATGGGATTGAGGTTGATCCTCAAAAGATTGAGGCAGTTAAGCAGTGGCTTAGGCCTACTTCAGCAACAGAGATTAGAAGTTTCTTAGGTTTGGCCGGCTACTATCGGAGGTTTGTGGAGAACTTTTCTTGGATTTCTGCACCATTGACTAAGTTAACGCAGAAAAATGTTAAGTTTCAGTGGTCTGAAGCTTGTGAGAAAATTTTCTTAGAGTTGAAAGAGAGATTGACTACAGCGCCTATTCTAGCAGTACCATCAGGTTCTGGTGGTTACACAGCGTATTGTGATGCTTCAAGAGTGGGGTTAGGATGTGTTCTAATGCAGCATGGCAAGGTTATTGCCTATGCTTCACGGCAGCTGAAGAAGCATGAACAGAACTATCCTACACATGATTTAGAGATGGCGGCTGTAATTTTTGCCTTAAAGATTTGGAGGCACTACTTGTATGGTGAAACTTGTGAGATCTTTACAGATCACAAGAGTTTGAAATACATCTTTCAGCAGAGAGATCTAAACCTGAGGCAGAGAAGATGGATGGAACTGCTGAAGGATTATAATTGTACCATACAGTACCACCCGGGTAAGGCAATGTAGTTGCCGATGCTTTGAGTAGAAAATCAATAGGGAGCTTAGCTCATATTCAGGAGGTACGAAGACCTCTGATTAGGGAGCTACATGAATTGGTGGATGAAGGAGTCAAATTTGACCTTAGTGAAGCTGGAGCAATGATTGCTCATTTTCAAGTTAAGTCAGATTTGTTTGATAAGATAAAAGCAGCTCAAAAGAAAGATGATTCACTACTCAGGATTAGAAATGAGGTTGAGCAGGGTAAGGCTGCAGGTTTTGTGATAGGTGATGATGATGTGCTGAGATATAGGGATAGGCTTTGTGTACCTGATGTAGATGATCTGAGGAGAGAATTGATGGTAGAGTCACATCAAACAGTTTACACAATGCATCCAGGTTCCACCAAGATGTATAAAGACCTTAAGGTGTGTTATTGGTGGAATAGGATGAAGGCTGATGTAGCAGATTTTGTTTCTAGGTGTTTGACCTGTCAGAGGGTAAAGGGTGAACACCAGAAACCTCCTGGATTGTTGCAACCATTGTTGATTCCAAAATGGAAATGGGAAAGGATCACAATGGACTTTGTGACAGGATTGCCTAGGAGTCAGGAGGGTTATGATTCGATATGGGTGATTGTTGACAGGTTGACAAAATCAGTCCATTTTCTGCTAGTTAAGATTACTTATGGATATGCAAAATTGGCAGAATTGTTTATTAGTGAGATTGTACGGTTGCATGGAGTGCCAATCTCGATAGTGTCAGATAGAGGTCCACAGTTCACATCACGGTTTTGGGTGAAATTCCAAGAAGCTATGGGTACTAAAGTTCAGTTGAGTACAACTTTTCACCCTCAAACAGATGGTCAGTCTGAGAGGACTATTCAAATCTTGGAGGATATGCTAAGGGCTTGTGTTATGGATTTTGGAATTGGTTGGAGTAAGTTCCTACCATTAGTGGAATTTGCTTATAACAATAGTTATCAGGCTAGCATAGAGATGGCACCTTATGAGGCTTTGTATGGTCGGAAGTGTAGATCACCGATTTGTTGGTTTAAGGTTGGTAAGAAGAGGCTAATGGGACCATAGTTGATTCAGATTACCTCAGAGAAGATAGAGGTAATTAGAAATAAGCTTCAAACAGCTCAGAGCAGACAAAAGAGTTGCGTAGATAAAAGAAGGCGTGACTTAGAGTTTTCAGTGGGTGATTGTGTGTTCTTAAAAGTTTCACTGACAAAAGGAGTATTCAGGTTTGGGAAGAAAGGCAAGTTGAGTCCTCGATTCATTGGACCATATGAGATTCTGGAGAGAGTTGGGGCAGTTGCTTATAGGTTAGCATTACCACCAAACTTGTCTGCTATTCATCCGGTATTTCATGTTTCAATGCTAAAGAAGTATATGTCAGATCCATCCATGTATTAGAGGTTTATCCCATTGAATTGAGAGATGATATGGTTTATGAGGTGCAACCAGAAGCTATAGTCGACTGACAAGTGAGGAAGCTTAGGTCGAAGGATATAGCTTTAGTGAAAGTGAAATGGAAAGGTCATTCACGTGAGGAAGCGACCTGGGAGCTTGAGGATAAGATGCGTGAGGAGTATCCTCATCTTTTCGATAATCTCGGTAAGTATTCAATATTTTCTATTAAGTTTCGAGGACGAAACTTTTATAAGGTGGGGAGATTGTGATGTTTTGTATTAAAAAGAGTTAGGAAAAGGCTACAAAGCCCTTGGTGGCTTAAAGAGAGAGTATAAATAAATAATGGTATTGTAGTAATTGAATAAACATAATAAATATAAATAGAAAGGAAAGGAAAAGAAAAGAAAAACAAGAAGAGACCTGCAAAATTTTGAGAGAGAGAGTCGGCAGGAGTGAAGGGAGAAATAAGAAGAAGAAGAAGAGAAAAGAGGGGAAAATAAGGGAAAAGGAAGAGATTGGGAGGAAATAAGTTTAAAGGTAAGATTTAGGTTGTTAAATGTATAAATGTATGTTAATTGAACTTTAATTTTAGTTTTGATGAATGTTAGGGTTTTGAAAATTTGTGTTTTGGGTTAATTGGTGAATTAAATTGAATGTTATAAGGTGGATTGTTATGAGTAATTGATTAATGAGTTGATTATGGAAGAAAGATGATGATTTTAAGTTATGATTTTGTTTGAATGGTGAATTTGTGTTAGAAATAAGGAAAGAACAGTGGGTTTTCTGTTGAAATTCTGGGTTGGAGGTTGAAGATGATGAAAATTCAATTTGGTCCCTCAATTTGTGGAAATTACAGTTCAGTCCCCAGACTTTGGAAAATTTACAGATTGGTCCCTGGAGCCTATTCCAAGATTCTGGACAGAATGAAATATGAATTATGGACAGAATTACTGTATAGATAAGAGAATTTAACACTTTCAATTTAGTCCTTCAATTTGACAAAATTACAATTTGACCCTAAAAATTTGGTAAAATTCCAGAATGGTCCTTGGAGTATAATGAGATGATCTGGACAGAAATGAGGACTAATTATGGTCATAAATTCAGTATAGTAATGGATTTATGACAATTTCAGTTTGGTCCTTCAATTTGACAAAAGTTGCAATTTGACCCTTAAAAATAGGATAAATTACAGATTAGTCCCTATCTGTAATATTAGCTTTTTCAGATTGGTTTGATGAATAATTAAGGGTTATTTAGTGAATTATTATCAATTTTATTAGTTGTTTTATTATGGATTAAATTTCGGGAAAACCATTAAATTTTGGGTTTTTGAGAAAATTGACTAGTTAGTTCAAAAACATATAGGGTTATGGAATATACCCTTAGATTAAATAGGTTATATGTTCTTTTGAGTCATTCTTGAATATGTCTCCTTTATATTCAGATAATCCTGATATTCTACCGGCGGGACGTCAGTAAGATTTTCTTCGATATCAGCTTTGAGTTTTATTGTTTTCGAGTCAGGTGAGTGGATAATTTTTCATATGCATGAGAAATATTATAAATATTTGATTTGTTAATATGAATTGGATCATGCTTCTTGATAATATATATGTTGATTATTATCCTTGTTATGATAA
>Ga0325402_1003119_pt1 | contig 14811 bp, 10 predicted proteins | sample PopdelMetagenome_22_FD_207212 | JGI IMG/M metagenome (GOLD analysis project Ga0325402, IMG submission 207212) | Populus deltoides microbial communities from Bellville, Georgia, United States - Xylem-PdKOR-R3 | ecosystem: Host-associated > Plants > Phyllosphere > Stem > Wood/Secondary xylem... | reverse complement strand
ATTACAAAATCAGGTTTAGATTGAGTTTAGCTGATCAATTGGATTACGAGTCAAACTACTGAGTTGTTCTGAATCAAGCTATGACTTACATATTTCTTGGATTCATCTGTAAAACCAGGGCAGGTCGAGTTAACAATGATGTTTTTATGGTAAAAGTCATCATATATGTAGAGGCAGGGAAAAGAAAAAAAACAATCTTTCCTTCTTTCTGTTTTTGAGAGCCAAATTGGGAAGGGATGTGGTATCTATTCTTGCATTGCAGCCAGCCCGCCCGATGGCTAGGCAGTTGGTGGTGGTACTCTGAAGTATCCAATTTGATCTTTGATTTGATTAAAAATAATTAATTCGCTAGCTTTATCTTCTTTTATGAAATTTGAAATCTAGTTTGAGTAGAAAACCAGTGAAAAGACAAGCAAAAAAGCAGCCATTCAACGTTTTGATTCTATGGCGATTGTTACATGAATTAATGGCTATAACACATAGCTTCATAAGGAATAAAAAACAAAAATCTCCATTATTTCCTTCGTCGTTTTCTTTCTTGCGTGAATATAATTAATTTGTCCACACCTTTTCTTTTTTTTAAAAAAAAATTAATGTGAGTATTCGGCCTTAGCCTTAATTAATTCTATAAATTCTAAAATTAATAATTATATAAATTTTTAATGATTATTATATTAACAATCACAAAATTATATTAATAATCACATCATTCAAATTTAAAATCACATTAAAAACAAATGTCTCGGTCTCAGATTTTCTGCGCACGTTTTCTTTTACATCTATCAATGCTGTGGCTGGTTGCTTTTGCTTTCTTTTCCGTTCACACGAATATTCAATTATTTGGAAGAATCAGAACTTGACAAGAAACTGATGCCAAACATCATAGCTCATACATGGAAAACTCCATAAGAATCATGCTACAAAAAGAAAACAAATTGTAAGAGTAAATAATTTGGTACTTGAAAAATATTAAAATACATGGGAGAAGTTATATATATATATATTTGATTTTATTTGGATTGTAATAACAAATTGATAATTTTATCATAAAAAATCATACAATATTGTATTTAACGAATAAAATAATCATTTCACGTGGTCCACATGGATCGTTTTGCTGCTTTTTTAGAATAACAAAAGTACTTTATTATTTTTAAAAATAAAAAAATAAGGATGAAATTTAAAAAATCATGAAAAAAACAATTGAAAAAAAAGAGTTTCACAGTTTATATAAACAGTAAACTCTATATTAATTCTCAATAGAAGAACTAAAAAAGTAATATGGCTACTGGGGCTAGTTCCAGCTGGCTTTCAAGACTTTTCTTCTTCTTCTTTTCTTTAAATGGATTTGAACTTGGTTACTTAAATGGGTATAACTCTGTGATGCATATCCTCCATTAGAAGGCGTCTACTAATCTGAACTGTAGCATCATAGCCCCAATCTCTCTGATCTGTCAAACTCCAATTTGTTTTTGGCGTTGTGGGTCTAGCACTGCTTTTTGATTTGTTTTGTTCAGTTGTTGAGATGAGTTGTACCAGAAGACAACACCTGGGAGAACCCAGATCAGATGCTTAAGAGTATTTTACTAGGATCCCATGACAGTGAGATTGTTCAAATCCAGCAGACGGGTTCCATGATTAGTCAACAATATCAGCTGGCAAATACAAAGCTTCAGAGGTCAGCGAATTGTAGACAACATAATAAGAATAATAATAATAAAAAAGAAGGGTGATCTTGAGATGTTTGAACTCAAGACGTGATCATGACGAACTTCTCAGTAAAAATCCCAGTATTTATTTATTTATTTTTATATATCGAATTCAGTTCACAATACAGGCATCCTAAAAAAAGTTTTGGAGATTCTGAAACGAATCAAGCCATGGCAAGTCTTTGTGTGGCTTCGAGCACAAGAAAGTATGTTGTGGAGAAGAGAGAAGGGGTAAATACAAGTCAGTATCGAAAAGACAGGACGACAACAAATTGGTCCCCAACTAGTTACCGGATCCTACTGATCTATCCCCAGCCTTTTCTAGCCATTCCCACTTTGGCTAATTATTTTGAAGAAGGTGTTAACTTCGATCAAAATCACGTGAAAATTAGATGCTTGACAACTATTGAGAGCAATTTCATTGAATTTTATGGGACCCTTGTTTGATGTGTCTGCTGGTGGATTCAATCTCGGCTGGTGCTTTCCATGCCTTTTCTTATAGAGCTCGATTTGTATTGAGATGGTTGTTGTTTCCTTGCTAATCACTATTAAACGCTAATGAAATTATGAAGTTAACAAATGCTAATTAATTAATCAGGGTATAGTACTATATATTATTCCTTTACAATGGCAGGTAAGATTTTTGATGATTTATTATTTTTATTTCAAGTTTTTAATTAATTTCCTTCGTTACCTGTAGATTCCATGCCTTTTCCACGGTCCATATGTTTTATACTTTATTATTTCTTAGTAATTGACATGGTTCATGTTTGTGTTTGTATTTAACATATGGACCATTAGCCTTTTTTGTTATTGGATGCTGCGATGAATGATGATATGTTACCCTACACTTGACCACTATTTAACTTATTTAACTTTTTAAGTGGTTTAGTGATAAAATTTTGGGATTAAAAAGTTACTTTCTTGTAATCTCAGGTTCAAGTTCTATAATTACTAATATGATGGTCACTAGAAATTTACATAGTCATTAACTTTAGCGCTTGTAGAATTAATCGAGGTATACAAAAACTTATCTGAACATCCACACTAATAATAATAATAATAATAATAATAAAAATAAAAAAGAGCATTGTTCTCTCCCCTCTATTATTGCAGTGGTCCAAGATTGATGTCAAGAACTTACAAGAATATCTTTTCCTTCTAAAAGTTTAAGATTTAAAAGAGATTTATTTATATTATGATCGGTTAATGTTAAAAAAATTAATATCAAAAAAATAAATTTATATTTAGAACGATTTTAAAATAAAATCTCTATAGGTTTTCATAATATATTTTTTCTATCTGAACTTTTTTCATTTTTTTGAGAGATCACAACGAGATTAAAGTTAGGCTCGATGAAAATTAATTTTTTAGAAACTACTTTTCAAACTTTTCTGTGTTTATTTTTTATTAGAAAAGTTTGTTAATGGAAAATACTTTCTAATCAAAGAAAAATTTAGCTTAGTTTCTAAGAAAACATTTTCCTTTTATTTTGGGTAGAAAATACTTTTTAAAAGTTGTGAAAAATTTAGAAATCTTATATTATTTGCTGATTATATCAAATTTGATCTTCAAACTTTTAATTGCTATATATATATTGTTTTGAATATTTTTTTCAATTTTATCCCTTAGAACTTGATTTTTATAATAACTTTGATCCTCATTTTTGTGATTGTTATTTGCTTTTCTCTTATCATTTTTTTAATTGAAATTTTTTATCTATTAAATTTGGTCCTCATTATTTTGATTGTTACTTATTTTATTTGAAATAATTTATGAAATTGTAATTATTATTATTTTAATTTTTTTATCTGTTAGATTTGATCTCTATTATTTTGATTATTATTTATTTTATTTAAGATAATTTATGAAATTATATTTTTTTTTCAATTTCATTCTCATTCAACTTTTTAATTTGTAAGATTTGTTCCTTATTATTTTAATACACTTGAAAAAAATAAAACTTTAATAAGTTATTTTCCAGCTCATTTTGCATGACATAACTAAATTCTGGAAAATATTTTTTAACTTATGCTACCAAATATTAAAAAAATAATTTATTTTTTCAAAATTTACTTTTCTATAAAAAATAATTTATTATCAGTAAATAAACAAGTTTAAACACAAAGTGAATTATATTTTTTAGAGGGTGTTTGAATAGGAAATGACTTGTTTTTTTTTTAAAGTAAAAAACATATTTTTATAGCGATGTAAATTATGGTTAAAAGGTATTACACTTTGACATAAATCGAAGTGGGCTTAATCAGACGCAGATGCCACCTCATGAGTGAGCAACTAGTGTTCCATTTAACGTTTGTGTTACCTATCGTTGACCAAAATATAGAGAAAAAAAAGAAAAACAAGAGTGTATTCCTCTATAGATACTGTAGAAGCATACGATTAAAGTTATGTAGTTGAAGACAAAACATTTATTTGAGAAGCTCAAGGAAGCTAAAGCAGAGGGGGGAAGAAGAGAGAAGGAAAAATTGTCAAGGATCATGAATTCTGAGCCTTTGAGATTGAGCTTCAAGCTCTCATTCCATGACGAGACAAGAAGCAGCGAGCTTGAACAAATACTAGCAGATACTGAAGCACCATATTTTAAGAGAATCCGTTCAGCTTCCTGGGTTGAACTGAAATTGCTTTTCCACCTTGCAGCTCCAGCTGTGATAGTTTACTTGCTCAATAATGTTGTTTCCATGTCTACTCAGATCTTTTGCGGTCACCTTGGAAATCTTGAGCTTGCTGCTGTCTCTCTTGGTAACACTGGTATCCAAATGTTTGCCTATGGCCTTCTGGTAATACCTCTTCTCCCCCCCCCCTCTCACATATATATATATGGATGATTGTGTGATCATTAGTTAACTAAGAAAAGGAAGGATAACAAGAAGAAAAGATAATTCTTGTTTTGATTTTCTTTTCCTTTCATATTTCTTGTATTAGCTAGAGTAAGGATTTGGAAGATTGGCTTTTCTCGTGTGTTTTTTTTTTTGGAAACCTTTAGGCCAAAAGTGGACTGAGGAGAAAAGGAAAAAAGGAGAATTTTATGCTTTGTTCTCCAGAGATTTTGTCTTCCCCTGTTATCTCTGTTTTTTTCCCCTTCTTCTTCAAGAATTTTCCCTTTTCAGGCAACAAAAATGGCGGGGGTTAAAATTCTTTCATACCTTCTCTATCAAGTGGAGAATTGCCCTCTAGTTATATTAAAAAAGCTTGCTTTTCTTGCAGCTTGGTATGGGAAGTGCAGTGGAGACACTATGTGGCCAAGCATTTGGGGCACATAGATATGAAATGCTAGGTGTATACCTCCAAAGATCAACAATTCTCCTCATGGCAACGGCTATCCCTCTAATGGTGATCTACATATTTTGCGAACCTCTCTTGATGTTATTAGGTGAACCAGTCAGCATAGCATCAGCCGCTGCAGTTTTTGTCTATGGACTTATCCCTCAAATTTTTGCTTATGCTGCCAATTTTCCTATTCAAAAATTTTTGCAAGCCCAAAGCATAATTGCCCCTAGTGCATATATATCATTGGGTGCCCTTGTGGTTCATGTTTTCCTATCCTGGCTCGCAATCTTCAAATGGAACTGGGGCTTGCTAGGTGCTGGCCTTGTCTTGAGTTTATCATGGTGGATCATTGTGGGGGGTCAGTTTGTTTACATTTTAACGAGTAATAGCTGTAGAAAGACATGGCAAGGTTTCAGTTTGGAGGCCTTTAGTGGGCTTTGGAGCTTCTTCAAACTGTCTGCTGCATCAGCAGTAATGTTGTGTTTGGAGACTTGGTACTATCAGATTTTAGTATTGATTGCTGGGTTGCTTAAAAATGCTGAGGTTGCGTTGGATGCTCTCTCAATTTGGTAAGCAGTTAACTAGACTTGTTTCTTTCGTATGTTCCATGTCTTGCCCGCCTCAAGAAAAGTAAAGGCATCGTTGCTTCTTGTACGTGGATTGACTGACTTGTTAACACTATCTACTTCTCTCTATTTGCAGCATGACATTATCAGGATGGGTGTTTATGATTTCAGTTGGATTCAATGCTGCTGCAAGGTCAGTTTTTGTTATGAAAGAGATCAAGGAAAAACGCTTTCATTTTGCTGTAGCATATAGCATCGCAGGCAATTAACATATACTTGGTCTTAAACAGTGTGAGAGTGAGCAATGAGCTAGGAGCAGGACATCCAAAATCAGCATCATTTTCAGTCCTTGTAGTGACTTCATGCTCATTTATAATTTCAGTAATCGCAGCCATTATTGTGCTGATATTTCGAGACTCCATTAGCTATATCTTCACTGAAGGTGAAGTTGTTGCTAAAGCTGCCTCTGATCTCTCCCCATTCCTTGCTGCTACTCTCATACTAAATGGCATTCAGCCTGTCCTGTCCGGTAAGATCTTTACCAAGTATCTGTTTATTTTTCTTTAACAATAGGTGCAATGGATCTTCGGTTACATAATTACTGAAATTTCTTTGTGTTGAAGGTGTGGCTGTCGGATGTGGATGGCAAGCATTTGTTGCATATGTGAATGTAGGATGCTACTACCTTATTGGAGTTCCTGTAGGAGTGGTTCTTGGTTTTACATTTGACCTTGGTGCCAAGGTAGGATCACTGCCTTTACTTCACTATTTGGTTTTTTTGGTTAGTCAAATAGCTTATGTTTTTTTGTTTTGTAGAAGCTAAGATAACTACTTTTCATTCATGAATACTTGTTTTTTATTTATTTTGCATGCAAAATCTATTCCAAAACAATTTCAACTACAAGTATTTTTCTTAAATCTATTTTTCTTGAACCCGCAACCACAGAAACTCTCACAGTGCTGAAAAAACACTTTATTTTTCCATGTAGAGATCAAATTTACATGTTCTGCCAGGTAAAAGAGTTAGATGCTAAACTTACGAGTTAATTCATTTGATAGTTGTAAAGTATGTCTACTTTAGCTCCACTAATCATTGTTTATCATTCGTAGTGCGTGTGTGTGTGTCTATATATATATATATATATATATATCATCATTTAGTGCATGCCCCACCTTTAAAGATACTGATTTTTAATCATGTTCTATAGGCTCTGATGATTAAAAGGAAACCCTAAGCACAGAGCCAATCCTTCAATGTTATTTGAAGTGCTAACACAGTGAACGTAGAGAACAAAACGTTCGAAGTATAATTTAAGGTATCTAATGTACGTATTTATTTTGCAGGGAATATGGTCGGGCATGTTAGGAGGGACAGTTTTGCAAACTATAATCTTGGTGTGGGTTACTTTGAGAACAGATTGGGATAAAGAGGTAAAAACCCAATTCTTATTTTCATCACAAATCACCATCAAGAAACAGATTGGTCGTGTCCATTCCATAAAGGCATAAATCACTTTGGCAACAGTAATTATTGTAGGCCAACCGCAATTGAATGCAATCACATCTCCTTTTCAATTATTGAACACAATCTGCTATCAATACGCGTCCCAATGCTTATTTATGTTTCCAATGTCTGACATCCATGCATGTCATGGATATGCCATGCTTTCTTAAGCGTGGTTTGGAATATTGTTTAAAATATTACAAATAATTTCTTAAAAATAAAAAAATATCACTCAAGTAATTTCAACTAAAATTACTTTAAAAATGACTCAACCATACTCCCAAGCACCGAGCATGCATCACCCTTACCCTTTATAAAAAGTTAAATGTGCATGATTTTGTTTTCATATCATATTATTTTGATTTCGTCCCTAATTAATTTTGAGTTAAAGAAATAAAATGACTAGTAACATTATCAATTTGTGTCGAAATTTACAGGTGGAGGGTGCCAAAAACCGGTTGAGTTCATGGGATGAAAAAAGGCAGCCTCTTCTTGTGGAGTAATTAAAGTAGACTTTGTGAAGAGTGGGACTGCGGTTTTTGGACTCATCATGTGCAGAAGACATTGATTTGTGTCCTTCCAGTTCAGTCTCTGGGGTTGGTGGATAGGAAGGAATAATTTGTGATGATGAGAATGCTATCTCTACTCATGAATGATGTTGGAGGAATAATTCTTACAACTCAGAGAATCGAAAGTCGTGTTCTAATTGGAATTGTGATGTCTAGGGAGAGGACTTCTACAGACAAGACTTTTCCTTTTGTAATAATAGATGATTTTTGAACTAAATAATGCAATCATGGAGGAGTCTATAATTTACATCTGTCGGGTCTCTATAATTTGGCGACCCACCAAATTTGAGATTATGTGATTCGCACGGTTTAATGTGTTTTTGATATTGTATTACAAAATATTTTTTTGTTTTAGATATTTTTTTTTATTTGAACATATTAAAATTATTTAAAAACATTACAAAAATTAATTTAATATATTTTTTAAATAAAATACACTTCTACAAACCATCCAAAATTAAAAACGATCACACTTCTGAACAACCATTTAGCTAACAAGCATGCAACCATGAACATTTTACAGATAGATTGTGTAGATATGCATGTCTATCCGCTAGATTTATATATTGAAGAGCCATCTTAAATTATAAACAATCATTTAATTAACAAGCATGCAATTAATCATGAATATTTTATAGATAAATTGTGTAGATATGCATGCGTGTCAATCCGTTAGATATATTGAAGAGTCATCATCTTAAATTATTAGAAAAGTCTAAATCTCGAGAGAAATCATTTAGTTTAAGACTTGTATAAGCTTATAAATTAGTACTTTATTAATTTAATCAGAGAGAAAGAAGAAGATTAGATTAGAGTTGAATTTTATAATAATTTTATGCCATTATGATAAGCAAAAAAAATCTAAATATGTATGTCATATGGATAGAGATGGTGAACATGAAGGAGTTAGATTTTAATTGATTTAGCAATATTTATGCCTATAATTACTCAATGACTAAGACTTCTTATAGTATCCATTAATTTTCCAAATGATGGGATCGAGAAAATGGCTGCATACAGACGTATCGTCTTCTTCAAAACATGACAAGGATCGAAAGCAGCTGGAACCAATCAAGATATTGGAGGAAGAGAAACCTAAAAGAGAACTGTATGATTGAGTCCAAAGCAAGTTCTAGACCACAAATCATCCAGTGGCCAGGACAAAATAAATCTAATAATTCTCGTCTAGGATTTTGTGTTTCTGAATTTTTGCTTGCTCACCAGAACGTTCAATTTCAAAGATTCTTGGACACCATATATAATTAAGTAGGACCATTCTCCAAATTTCTATGTTCTTTTTTCATCTCACGAGGGACGGCTTCCAAGTTTGAACTTGAAATTTCTGCGTGAAAATTAGACTCCGAATTTTAGCTGAATGTTCTTCGCAGATTTTATATGTCAAATCCCCATCCCCAACTCTTGATCGCTTATGATGATTATAAAATAAATTTCGAAAATCGAAATTGAGGAACTGGTCATTAAACTCTTGACTAGTCTTTTATGGTGTTAAATAAATAAATAAAAACAAGTCTTTGTGTGATTTCGAGAACGAGATAATATATATGTGTTTAGTAACAGAAAATAGTTTTTCTTTTTGTTTTTTATGGATTTTTCTTTATATCATGAATACAACTATTTTTCATAAGAAAATCAAACCCATGATTTATAATTATCATGGTAATATTTTATATTGCTAAAAATACTTGTATATAAAAGAAAAAAAATTGTATTGTTCATATTTTTTTTTTCATTTTGAAAAAAATGAAAAACTTATATTGGAAAATCGCGCCTAGAACTTTTGTTTTTTAAATTCAATACAGCTTTAGAAAAAAAAAACTATTTTTCTAGATAGAGAAATAATGCATTTGAACATAAAATTCTAGTTTTTCTTTTTCCAACTTCAATTTTCAGAAAAATTATAATATTATCCTGTTTCTGAACAACTCTTATGTTGCATGCTATAGAAATAGAGAAAAATACAAATCAGTCCCCAACATGTAAAATCACTAACAGATTAGTCCTTGACTTATCCTATCCTACTAATTTATCCCCAACCCTTTTGCCTCAGCAAGTTTTTGATTTGTCTGTCTCCTAGCTAATTTTTTATTGGACGTTTTGACTTAAAAGAAATTAAATTCCGAAACCAAATCTTATTAAATACCTACAAATCAATCATAGTTTCCTTGCTAATCACCACCGATCAGTGAGACTATGAAGGCAATTGTTTAATTGAATAGATCAAACTTATATATTACCATTAATTTGAAACTGGTTTTTGATAGATCTATGATTGTTCTTTGATACCAGTTAATGATTGAACCCACCGCAAACCACAAAATCCACTATGTATTTGTTTTTTAATTATGGATTTGGTGTCTAATGTTGTGTTTGAGTTCAGCTTGTGAGACTTGGATTAGCTCAAATTTTTACTATTTTTGTTTTTTGTGGAGGCAGCAATGGATGCTGATGACGATTCAAGAGGAAAGCATATGATTAGAGAAGTAAAAGAGAACAAGAAAACTGCCCTGGCATCAGCGCTCGATCGTCACCAAAACCCTAAATCGAAAAAGCCAATGAGAACATAGATTTACGAAAACAAAACAAGAATCATAATCATCATGTCCATTAATGCTGCCTATAGAGAAAAGGAAAATGATCTGGCAGCACCGCACTCGCATCGCTGTTAAATGAATAGTGGGTGACTTTTGCGCAAGACTCTCACATTAAATTTTATAAAAAAGAGGTAATAAGATTACATTGTCAGTTACAAAAGATAAACTGCTATTTGGCAGTCTCATATTATTATTATTTTTTTTTAAATTATGCATTTTGTAACCCCCGTGCATGCACGCGATGCACCTCTCACCTGTTTATACTCTACAAAACTTTTCTTTTCATTTTTCACACGCAGCCCACAACAACGTGAAGCACATTCGACAAAATAAATGATGTAATGATGGAGACGTAGCAAGGATACCAATTAAATTAACCACACTGATTTCACATTTGACTTCATGAATGCAGTTGTCTTTGTACCATGTTGACTTCATAATGTGGAAAGGAGGAATCCAAGAATTTACAAGTAGCTTCGTCGTCGATATAAACTTAATTTAGCATATATATATATAAGTAGTATCTGTTATGTACATCAAGACAAAACATTTATTTGATATAGAAGCTCAAATCACAAGCGCAAAAGAGGAGGGAAATTAATGGAGACTGATCCTCCGAGATTAAGCTTTAAACTCTCTGTCCATGATGGTCACGAGACAGTGAGCGATGAGCTTGAACAAATACTAACAGATACAGAAGCACCATACTCTAAGAGAATCCGTTCAGCTTCCTGGGTTGAACTGAAATTGCTTTTCCACCTTGCAGCTCCAGCTGTGATAGTTTACTTGCTCAATAACGTTGTTTCCATGTCTACTCAGATCTTTTGCGGTCACCTTGGAAATCTTGAGCTTGCTGCTGTTTCTCTTGGTAACACTGGTATCCAAGTTTTTGCCTACGGCCTTATGGTAATACCTCCTGATCTCTATCTGCTCTTGCACATGTAGTTCATGGATGGTCATGATCATTCTCTTTTCTTTTCTTCTCTCTCTTTTGTTTATTCCTTTCCTTTTTACCCTTTTAAGCTTTAGTAAGGATATATGGAAGTAGTGTTTCTGGGTTTTTTGGGGGAAGCCTTTAGGCCAAAAAAGAACTTCATGCATAATCCTCCATCGGTTTGTCTTTCTTTATACTTCTTGTTTTTTCTTTCTATATCAAGTGGAGAAATCTCCTCTACTTTTGCTAAATAAGTTTTTGTCTTGTTGCAGCTTGGTATGGGAAGTGCAGTAGAAACTATGTGTGGCCAAGCATATGGAGCAAATAGACATGAAATGCTAGGCATATACCTCCAAAGATCAACTGTTCTCCTCATGGCAACAGGGATCCCCTTATTGATGATCTATATATTTTCCAAACCTATCTTGATCTTACTTGGGGAGCCGGTCAATATAGCATCAGCAGCTGCAGTTTTTGTCTTTGGACTCATCCCTCAAATTTTCGCTTATGCTGCCAACTTTCCTATTCAAAAATTCTTGCAAGCACAGAGCATAATCGCACCTAGCGCGTACATATCACTAGGTGCACTTGTGGTGCATGTTTTGCTCACCTGGCTTGCAGTCTTCAAATGGAACTGGGGCTTACTAGGAGCAGGTCTTGTGTTGAGTTTATCTTGGTGGATCATTGTGGTGGCTCAGTTTGTGTACATTGTAATGAGCAAGAAGTGTAGAAACACATGGAAAGGTTTTAGCGTGAAGGCCTTTAGCGGGCTTTGGAGCTTCTTCAAACTGTCTGCTGCATCAGCAGTAATGTTATGTTTAGAGACGTGGTACTTTCAGATTTTAGTCCTGATTGCTGGATTGCTTGAAAATGCTGAGGTTGCATTAGACTCACTCTCAGTTTGGTAAGTAATTTACTAGACTTGGTTCTTTCAGAATATGTTATTTCTTGCTACCTTCAAGAAAAGAAATTCAAAGAAAAGGTATGGTGCTTGACAACGTCGACCTTGCTATCACTATGGACTTACTTGTGAACACTATTCATTCCTCTCTTCTTTAATGCAGCATGACAATATCTGGATGGGTTTTCATGATTTCAGTTGGATTTAATGCTGCTGCAAGGTTTGTTGATCTTTCAGGCTCTATATTTTTTGTTTGATTAATTACTATAATTGGAAAAACTTATATAGAATAAAACAATTATTGGAATAATTGATATAGATGTAAAACAATCTATATCTATCAATTAATCCCATAATTGTTCCATCCATGAAACTACACCCACCAATTATTACAGTACTTGTTTAAAAAACAGTAGGACATCATGATGTCTTGTCAATAAATAGGTTAACTGGTTTGAAATTATTATGTTTCTCATCTGCTTATGCATGGACGCTCGCAATATAATTTTCAACACACCATGATATTGTCCTAAAGTCAGTGTACAGCATGCAGGGGAATTGCAATTTTACATACATATATAGGAGCACCATTATTTACATGAAGATAGGCAATTAACATCCAGTTGGTCTTAAACAGTGTGAGAGTGAGCAATGAGCTAGGAGCAGGACATCCAAAATCAGCATCATTTTCAGTCCTTGTGGTGACTTCATGCTCATTTGTAGTTTCAGTAATCGCAGCCATTATTGTGCTGATATTTCGAGATTCCATTAGCTATATCTTCACTGAAGGTGAAGTTGTTGCTAAAGCTGCCTCTGACCTCTCTCCATTCCTTGCTGTCACTCTCATACTAAACGGTGTTCAGCCTGTACTATCTGGTAAGGGTTGTAACGTGGATATTGTTTTTTATTTAGAAATATGTTAAAATAATATTTTTTAATTTTTTTATATTAATATATAAAAATCATCTAAAATTACCCAAAATCTAACTTTGATGTTTTTTGAAATTAAAAACAGTAAAAATAATAATTGACTCGCTGTTAAATATTCCTCAATGGCTTCTTTGATAGCTGCCAACTTCTCTAATTAATAAATTCTGCAGTAACTAATTTACTACAATTTTTGTTTAGCAATTGTGCTGTAATACATCACTCGTGAGGGTTAGCGATACCAAGCACAGATAATTTACTGCAAAATAACTGAATATATATATATATATATATATATATATATAGGAGTGAAATAATGGGAGGTGTTTTTTTTAATCATAATAATTATTAAACAATTAGTGATATTCTAATTTTCCTTCAGTAATTAAAAAAAAAAAAAACAGTAAAGTACCAAAGGCGGCAGGCTCGGGCCTCAATCATTGTGTACCGGAATGAAACCTTTGCTGTTGCCTCTTGTCATTGCAACAAATGTGTCTCTCAGGAAAAAAAAAATCTATCAGAATTAAAACCTTAAATTTTGTGTGCGCTGAAGGGGTGGCTGTTGGATGTGGATGGCAAGCATTTGTTGCATATGTTAACGTAGGATGCTACTACCTTATTGGTATTCCGCTAGGGGTGCTTCTTGGTTTTACATTTGACCTTGGTGCCAAGGTAATATATATTATTGCATAGTTTTTACCTGTTGAAATTAAATTTATTTTGTTTTTTATATTATCTCTATCAGAATTATCTTATTTCTTTATCATGAAATGGTTGTGATATAGTTATTGTCTTCTTCTACAGGGTATATGGTCAGGCATGTTGGGGGGCACAGTTTTGCAAACTTTGATTTTGCTGTGGGTCACTTGGAGAACAGACTGGAATACAGAGGTATACGTACACACTAATTAACATCTGATAATGTTAATTATGTTAGTCTCCCTTTTAATTACCACTCTAATCAAACAAAAGCCACTCTCCTTGGTTGTGTGTGTTTGGATTACGCAAGCATTTTTATTAATTATTATTATGTCGCGTAATATTCAGGTGGAGGGTGCCAAAAATCGGCTAAGTACATGGGATGACAAAAGGGAGCCTCTTCTACAGAAGTGAATGGATCATACGTTTGAAAGAGATTATTGTAATCCAATAATTGGGATTGGCACACAAGACAAATTAACGCACGCATGATGATAAGAATGCGATCAACTTCAATTAATTATTTCTAATGGATGATCTTGTATGGATCCTCTTGCCCTGCATGCCCCGATTATATGTTAAGGAGTTTACTGCTGTTTCAAGGGCTCTTGGCCCCTTCAATCTCACTCTTATTTTTTCTTTTGTCAAATTAGTGCATGTTTGTTATATTTTATATTGTGAGTTGAAATTAGTACTAAAAAACAAAGTTTATTAATTAATTATTGTGTTTTTCAAAACTTGTGTATATATTTTTTTTAAAAAAATAAGGACCGTCATAATACATTATTGTTTAGATGTAGGATAAATAGACTTGATTTGGGGAAGTGTCGAGTGGCCAAATGAAAGTTCCCATAAAGACTGGATCGAGGAAGGAGATCCTCTCTCAATTGTGAAAGGAGAGACTGAACCAGAAATTCTAGTACTGTTGTTGTTATCTGCTTCTTTCTGCAGTTGACGCCATCAAAATATATATAGGAGAAAGCTTAGTGATTAATTTGAGCTAGCTTTGAATGATTAGATTTAGCCTTGGCTTATTATATATTGGAAAGATGGTAGTACATTAGAAAAAGAAAGGAGAGAGAATCTGAGATCTTTGAAATCT
>Ga0325402_1003118_pt1 | contig 14811 bp, 10 predicted proteins | sample PopdelMetagenome_22_FD_207212 | JGI IMG/M metagenome (GOLD analysis project Ga0325402, IMG submission 207212) | Populus deltoides microbial communities from Bellville, Georgia, United States - Xylem-PdKOR-R3 | ecosystem: Host-associated > Plants > Phyllosphere > Stem > Wood/Secondary xylem... | reverse complement strand
GATCGAAAAGCCAACGACGAAGGGAAAAGACAGAGTGGAAAAGAGGGAGTAGACGAGAGGCCCGAGAGTGGCCAATATCCCTGGTACTGAACAGCGGGATGACTACAAAATCTTCTGAAACTTTTTTCTTCTGCGTCTTCACACTCATGCGTCAGGTGTCCTCAAGTGGGGTGCAGGCATGGCTCCCTTCTAGTGCTGCTCAGGCCCCATGTATACGCTGGGGTGCCAGTACCCAGGCAGGCAACCCAAGTGCCCAAGGCTGGGCAGACCGAGCATCAGGTGTCCGCAGCTCTAGGAGACGTGCCTCTAGCATGGCATATGAGGTCTGTTGGCTGCAACCTCATACATGCCCCCATCAAATAGTGCAACCCGCAATGAAAGTATTCACAGTGTACAGTACTTGCTCTACAGTACAGAAGTAACAGAATAATAAAATCCACAGTAAATTAATCTACAGTGCATAATAATCAACGCTAGGGTGAAATATTGATAAATTTTAATCATAGTTAATCAAATGCAATTACGTTGATGGGGCATAAGTGGAAGAGGCTCTGCTCATTTAAGCTAATTTAAGTTTTTGTAGATTCAATAAAAAAATTTGGGAAAGATTTCTATTTTAATATATGATAGAACCTTGAGGAATTAGTCATGCGCAATAATCTGGAATACCTTGGAGAGAAAAAAAAAAAAAAGGAGCTGGAAATGGCAAAATAATCCGATGAAGGCGTTAAAAATTCCAGAGAGAAATTCGAGTTGCGATCTTGGGCTGAAAGGGCCAAGATATCTATCTACCTGATCCATAACTCTTAAAACTAAACCTAATAATCAGCCCAGAAACCTAATGGGCCTTTGATGACCATACAACCCGTATCACGTAATACGGGCGCAATTCTCACGGGTCCGAGGCTACTAACTTGCCTCATCCTCTCTGGGTTTTAGTTTAGTTTTCTGTATCGGAGACTGGGCAACTTGTGTTCCTTTGTTATATTTATCTTCTGCTAAACTGATAAAACCCTAGACAACTTTAATTTGCTTTCAGACATTAATTTTCTCTAGCGTTCTTTATAATATCTTTAACAACTCTCGAATTGTAACTTCGAACCTTCAGTCATGGGAAAGTCAAGGTGCGTAATTTCCCTTCTTCTTCTTCTTCTTTTTTATTAATGACTGGTGTTCTTTTGATTTTTTTTTAATTTTATGTTTGCAGACAAGATGCTGCGTCTAAAGCGGACCGTAAATTCGAGAAGAAGGTTCAGTTCTATAGCAGTGAGTGTTAATTCTGTTTTTTCCTTTTTAATTAACTAATGGTTCCTCTTCTTTTTCCTAGCTCTATCCTCTATTATATTTCTTGTATTTGCTTTTCAATGCAGAGGTCAGAGATACAGTTGCTGTTTTGACTGCTCAAAAATCTATTACTAAGGTAACCGATTGTAGTTTTCACTTTAGTTGTCTCAGAATAGTATAGTTTTTTCCTGGTTATAATGGGATTTACACGGGTCTAGATAGTGCTTCTGATGCTTGCGTAAATTGCCGAATTCGTAGAAATTATACACAGAAGTCTTCTATATAACCACGGTATCTCTATTACATAGTTTCAGATGGCTTATCAGTGGAATGTTTCAGTTGTTTGAGTTCTGAAGAAGATTCTTCATGTGCGTTTTTTTATTAGTTGCAATTATGTCCTTTTGATGTTTTTAAATGATGGGGCAGTCTCTAGATCTCTTATTTTCATCGAGGACTACTACTTATGATAACTTGAGAGGTTTGATAAATGTTTGTGCTTGTTTTAATTGGGTTTTTATTCTTGAGCACTGAATGGAATGTATATAACTTGATCTAGTGTTTGCGGCTTTGTAAATTAGTCAGCATTGAAAACCTATGTTTCTGCAAATGTCAATTGGAGTTTTTATAGGCTCCTGGTGTCCATGCCTCACTATGGAATGTTCTTCCTTCATTTTTATTGTTGGGATCTTATTAGTTTCTGCCTTATTATATCATGAACTAAACAAACAATTCCTGTTCATTCAGAAGAAAAAGCTTCGGAGCCGACAAAAGAAATTGAAAGCATATGACCTCTCTACCCTCACAGAATTCCTCCCTGAGTTGAAGTCTCCTCAGCAATCAAAACCCACTGCCGAGTTTAAATTGAATTCTAAATCAAGGCAAAAACTAATGTGTGTGCTTCATTTCCTTGTTTGTTATCTCATAAAGATGTTCTTCTTTTCCTTTACGTTATCTTTATTGAATCTTAGCTGTGTGATAACTGGTTTTCTCCTATCAGATTGAAGGAAGGGAAACAATTAAGTATGGTTCTTAACCATCCGGCTTTCCAGGCAGACCCCCTCGGATCCATTCATCAACACTTACTGAGCACACAACCTGTTGCGGAGGAGAAGCCAAAGAAAAAGATGAACAAAAATGGAGGGAAGAAAGTAAAGGGGAAAAAGTCGAAATCCTTAACTACACCTCAGTCTATGGATTTCTGATTTTCTATTTTGATGAGTCGTCATGTCCATATCATATCCTGAAAATTCCTTCACTCAAAATTTTTGGTTATCACTGCCCTTGCATGTTTAACTGTGTTGAAACTTGTAATCAAGTGGTCAGTCCTATAGGATGCTCCCTCTCTGGATTGAACCTCCATTTCTGAACTCATTTAACTTAACAATTTGTAATTTGTGGATTCATTTCCTTTTGTTGTAGCCTTCTGCATCATGCCCTGAATAATTACTTTCCAGCTGGAAGTGCAACGAGGACACAAATGCATCCGAGCATTCAGATTTTAATGAAAATTGAATGGTCAATCATATTCCTCACTGGCTTCCATTTCTATTTTTGGACCTATTACATTCACAATGGTCATATTTAGGGCACCGAGCTAAATACATTCTGTGGGAATACTGCTTCACAGTGGCTCTTTACAGTGATCCTACACTAAAACAGAACATGTACAATGTGCACGAGTAGGTTCTAATGTACTTGATAGATTCTCCTGCCATCTCTTCCTTTTGTAACTGATGAGTCAAAAACAGGAGATTCTGAAATTGCAACTCAACATAGGTGGTGATGTTACAAGATTCATGTTGAGCGCCCTCTGAACGTGCAATAATTCTGATCTAGCCGATTTGGCAAGGAAGATGATGCTGCAACCTTAAACGTCCCTTCAGTTTTCCTGCAGAAATCGGGAATGATTTCTAATGTTATGCTGCCTTGTTTGAGATATAGTTAGATAGCCAGTCCAGACCTTCGTATAGTCCACGTCCTGAAGTGGCAGAAGAGCTTTGAATGTACCTGCAGAAAGTAATCCAAATTACCACCTGTCAAGCTGAGCAATTGTTGGCACGCATGCTACGACAAAGGAGAAATGAGTGAAATGAGAAAAGGAGACAAGCTCCAATCTAAGAACATGACACATTGACTTGCCAGCGACGCTGTTTAAGAGTAGGGAGTCCAAGCTTATCAGCAACCTCAGAAACAGACATAGCATTCGGAACATCCTGCTTGTTGGCAAAGACAAGCAGGATGGCATCCTTTAGTTCGATCTGCAAAATGAATAGAAAATGTGCACACTCGTTTAGATTGAACGAGACTACACAGCATATGAAGAATCTCATAGAAAAGGAGTTGCATATATAGGAAATGAAAATCATCTGGATTTCTAAGAATCAGGATCTTTAGTTCATTCTTCTCCTTTTATTTTCTCAATTATCCTTTCATTGCCTCTCAAAATTGGGAGTTTCTAACACCCAAGAAAAGGAACTTTAATTTTTGATAGATGGATATTACTAACATCAGATAAAATGCGATGTAGCTCATTGCGAGCTTCTGAAATTCGCCCCCTATCATTGCTGTCCACAACAAAGATGAGTCCGTGGGAATTCTGAAAGTAGTATCTCCATAGAGGCCGAATCTGTTTTGCAGCAAATCATTCAAAAAAGACTATTGTTGCTCGAGTAAACATTCAGCAAACTCTCTTCTTTAATTAATAAAATAGCACTAAGCTCGTACCTTTTGTTGTCCTCCTACATCCCATACGGTGAAACTTATATTTTTGTACACCACCGTCTCCACATTAAAACCTGTGCCAAAGCAAATCAAGGCAAATAGATATGCTAAACAAACTAAGCAAACTCAAAAGTGAAAACCATACTATACATCAAGAGATCAGAAAATGAATCATTCTGTCAAACAAAGAAGCAGCTGCTAACAGAAGATCCTCAAAACACTGCTATATTTTGTTGGAAGTCCGAGGAATAAATGAAACATGAGCAGAAGAATAAGTTGTTTTGTAAAGCTGATTAAAGTATTAAACAAAGGGGATACTGTTTTCTAACATGTGCTGTCTATCTAGTATATACTACTATGCTTCCGGCTGCATTACGAGCAGATTATCAACAGTTGGATTTTCTGGCTGGGAGCACAAGTCTTATGGTCGGCCTAGGCATATGCAGCATTTGAAGGGATAGACAACTGTGAGAGATAGCCAAGAAAGATATTGAATTAAACACCCATTGAAAGATAGATCCAAGCCAGTTTCATCATGGAAAGGGGAGAGTTTATAGGGGTAGATACCAATTGTAGGTACTGTAAGAACAATTTCTCCCAGCTTTAGTTTGTACAGAATGGTTGTTTTCCCAGATGCATCAAGCCCCACCATGAGAATCCTAATTTCAGTCTTCGGAAGGAATCTTCTTGCAAGTCGGGATATGGTTGCGCCCATACTAAAGTTAGTTAAAACCTAAGAAACACAGATGTATCGAGGTAGAAAAAAGGAGTGCTTAATTGTTGCACCGAGGAAGAGATCTTCAAATGATGATAGAAGATGCATGGAACAGTATATGATGAAATATGAAAAGCACTTATGGAAGAGTAAAGAATATAGCAGGAGAGATCTTTTATGCTTATGTAAATAGCTGGCAAGGGATTTTGCATGAAAAAGGCAAAACGAATAAATTCTGAAGAAGGAAGGAATGGAGTTCATTTGCTTTGTTGCTCTTCTATCTGTAGCTGCTGCCATTTCATAGGAAATAACCATATGAGATGAGTGGAGGTGGTTCAGATTCTATTTCCTTGTCATCTGGATGCCGAACAGAATATGTCTGAGCTTTATAAAGACATATTCACATCTGTTTGCAGCGGACAAGAATAGAATAAAAGAGCCTTTGATAAGCATTGTGAACAGCGCTTCTTCAAGTAAAAAACGTTTATTATCATATAATTGTCCTTGTAACTCGGTCAGTCCAAGATATCCCTTGTATGGAAGCTGATCTGATACCATCAAATAATATCAGTTTATTTTCAACTTAAAAGTAAAAACAACGTAATATCTCGGATGAAAATGCTTTGAACAAATAAAGATTGACAAGACTTTTACATTTTCAAATATTCAACATTGCAACCAATGAACAAAAAGTGTAACACCAATATCTTCAGAATCACAAGCTTTACAAACACAAAACACAACCTAAGTGTAATCAATTCTCAGAGGCCGATTGGAAAATAAACACAGCTGTCAAAACACCCATCAATCCTGTTACTGCCAAGGCCACCGTAGGCAAGGGGGCTGTGAGTCCAAAATTCTGCAAAAGCAAAATGGACATGGATTTGATAAGCAATTGTTCACGATTACCAATTATTCCATCAATAATTAAATCACACTTGAATAAATTGGCTCCAAAATTGGTAACTGCAATCAGTCATACGTAGCATCAAGCACTTTCTTGGCTCAAGTGCCTAAACCTCTAAAGATAAAGCCAAGCTCCATTACATGGGAATCAATTCATAATTACTAGTTGCAGTGTGGAATGTGGTCATCATTGCTGAAGAGTCTGCCAGAGTTTTAACTTAACTTTCATGATCACAAAAGGAAGTTATTTCCTTGGTTTTGAGCAATAGTAGTATTGGATACCATTAGGGAACACTAAATACATTTTATTTCAAAGTTTGATAGTCTAATCAACAAAGTAGAATCATTATCATATAGTATAGGCAATCACAATTTAGTACAAGCTGCATGTCAGAAGTTTTGAAGTCTTACATATTACAGTGTATTAATACTGTGTTGTATAGTGAATTATTGACAGGAGGACTGAATGCTTTTTAAAAATGATAGTAAGCCCTATGTTTTTCCAGACATTGAAACTCATAATTAATACATGTCATACCTCCAAAAGTCCCTTTCCTGTAGCTATTTCAACACTAACGACCCCAGCAAAGCCAACCATTGCAAGCCGTCCAATCCATACATCCACACCGCTGCCCTCCTGGGTACTTTTCTCACATCTTACAGAAACAAATGTTGCTCTCCCTGCAGCCTTTTTCTGACGAGAAGTTCTTGATATCACTAAAATAGAAATTGAGTATTAGTTCCCTACACTTTTAATGTTTCTTTGGTTGCCAATAAGATAAAGGATAAGAAAGGAACATTTGGAACTGCATAGGTACATTCAGCAGTTCGATTAAAAGTTAAAAACTACTCTTGTGGAACGACTTCTTGGCAAAAAAAAACAAAAACACAACAAGAAAAATGGCAAAAACAGACCACATTGCGATTTAAATTCAGACAGCCACTAACTTCGCATTCACCCTTGATAACACAACAAAAACCTCATAGCATCTACTGAGGTTCGTTCAAATTTAAAGCTCAAAGCTCACATCTTGTGGCTGTCAGGATAATTTCGCTGACTGGGTGAATTATTTCAGATTATCTTGAACATATAGGTAGAAGCAATACATCAAGAAAGCACCAATTTCTTGACTCAGTCACAAACACAAGAAAATGATAACTCTACCTGGCTGTTAATTCCCACAAAGCTGTGAATCTAAACCAATAACACCAAGTGTGCTTCCATAAGTACTCTTTAAATTTCATTTTCCTTTTTTTTCAATCTCTTGCCCTATTAAATTTAAAACCCATTTTGTACTCACTGCGATGGACACAATAAAAATAAATAAAAAATTGCTGCCTTTTATACTAAATGATGAAGATAGAAGACTGGAACTTTGAACACACAGCTAGCTAAAATAGGTTGCAAATTAAGGAACAAATGCAAAGCAAGTAATTGATGACAAGAGACATGAAACGAATGAAATCCTTACAGAGTGGAGACCCAGTAGCGAAAGCAGTCCCATTTCGTGCAAGACTAGAAGTGGGTAATCGAGAAATGGGAAGGCGGGTTCTTGATGGCCTAACAGCACTAACATCTGCAACATCAACATTTCACAAAGTACATTAAATTTCATACAACATAAAAACTTGAAGACTAGCACAGAGAAAGGAGAGTGTACCGTGAATGGAGAGGGAGAGAGAAGCAGAGACTTGAGCTAGTGCTGCCATGGTGTGGTGATTTTGAGAAGGAGAAAATTTGTGAAGCGCGCCACACTACCTTAAAATCTGCTATCCTACTCTTTAACTTTTAGTGGCGGTTGAAGATGACCAGACATATTTGTGAGACGTGTAACATGGATTGACAAAGTTTGTCGTTGTAGAATTTAACGGCATGTCGTCTTGGTACAGTTCTCATATTCTAGTTACTCATTCTCATGGAACAAGAGACTGTTTGCCAGTGTAAGAGTATATTGTCCTGCTCTAGTGTATCAAATATATTTTTAAAAAAATATTTAAAATATTAGTAAATATTTTAATTTTCTTTTGGTCTTATAGTCATACTACACCTAACATATTTAGATCTAGCTGTCATGTCTAGTTAACTTTTTTTATAATTCTTTTAGTTTTTATAAAAAAACATTTTATTTATTCTTGAAGTATCTTTAATAATTGTTTTTATAATTTTTGTTTATTTATAAAAATTAATTATTCTTAAAGTATCCTAAACAAAAATTTTAATTAATATTTTTTTATTTTTATAAAAAAAATTTAAACTACCCTTAAATATTTTAAACAGAAATCCTAATTAATTTTTTTATTTTTTATAAAAAAAACATTTAAATTATATCCTAAACATAAATCATAATTAATTTTTTTTATATATAAGCTCTTGGATCTGGCGACTAAGTCATACCTAACAGATTTAGGTCTCACAACCATGTCAGACCAAAACAAATAGAGGATAAATGTGTATTTTAGTTGTTAGAAAAAACAAAAAAAATAAAAAACACAAATAATCGATCACTAATGTTAATCCAATCATGATATGTTTACACGCGTCGCATCATGTGGAAGATGGTATATTTACGCATCTATCTTGGTAACAAGTAACCAAATTTGACCACCGGAAAGAGTTTTACACGTCTCTTTAATGGCGCAGGCGCCACCTATTTGCTGGGGTGTGTGGAACACATGCCAGTAGCTCTTTGAATAAACAATAGAACAAACAACATGACAATACTAAAACATCCCTCATGTTCTTAATTACACAACATACTCAAGTAAATTTTATTGTCGCAATTCACACTAATTTATGTATAGAGTTACAGCAAAAACCCCACGTCATTTAGCTTTCGGGGATTTAGGTGACATTTATTAACACGATCCAAACGTCATTCTATATTGAAATTTAAAATTTGTTATTTTTAAAAAATTATTTTTTATATTTTTATATTGTTTTAATATACTATATCAAAAGTAAATTTTTAAAAATAAAAAAAATATTATTTTGATGTATTTCAAACTAAAAAATACTTTAAAAAATAATTATTATCACAATAACAAACACTATGTTATATGCAAAACTTGTAAAAATTGTGTTATAGGGTGAATATGAAAATTTTGAGCATATCAAACTAGAAACGAAAAGATAATTTAACTTGAATTCTAATTCATAGTATATAGAATGAAATTAATATGAATGAGGGAGTTTTTTTAAATAATTATTTTACTTAGGTAAATCCAAACAAGCCCTTTCCTTGTGGACAATAAAATCACTTGCAACGAAAAAAAAAATCCAAATAACGACAAGTCGTTGTATCAGCATGTCTCCTCATTGGATTTTCCACTCCCGTGATGGAATCCTGTCAACAAGCCATTTCGTTTCCATATTATCTAAAAAAAAAAAACAGCTCAAAATCTCTCCCCTCGATGTAACGGGCAACCATTAGCTTTGCACTGAACCAAACACAACCTCTTCCCTTCTCCAATCGTCAAAATCTTGTTCAAAGTATATAGCTTTAATGGCATCCTTCTCAAATGGGACACACCACTTACACATAACAAACCGATTCAAGAAACAATCATTCCATTTTCTATCTTCCACCCATCTATCGTCACTACCTTATAAGTCTTGTTTTGGTTCATCTTTGTGTAAATTAAGAGGTTCAAGAACTCTTGGTAATGAACTACTTGCTAGAGCTGAAGACAAGGCTAAAGGGTCGTCATCATCACCTCCACCTTCTTATCCTTCAAATGAGCAACAAGGTCAACAGCTCAACATCGATAAACAGCTTCAGGTTCTTTTTTATGTTTCATTTTCGTTAAAGTCTCAGTTTTTATGAGGGCCCCTTTACTTGTTTTGCTACCTGGTGGATTGGAATTTTAGGTTTTGGCATATTATGTATGTGAATTTGGTTTTGTGTGAATGAAGTGCTCTCGGATTACTGGAAAACGAAATTTATAATTTTTTTCCGCCCAGGTTTTGCATTTCTTATGAATGTGTTTGTTTAATCTATTAATATGGGACTGCCATTATTACTGGGAAGTGCTATCTTCATATGTTAATTTTGTCGCGTACAATGAATTTTGCAATGGATAATGAATGGTCTCGTTTTGGCTTATATCTTTAAAGGTAGATGCGGTCTGCAGATTTCTCTTTCTTCGTGGCTAGGCAAGTGGAAAGTTTATTGAAAATGTTCAATGGGCTTTACTTGTACTTGAAATATTGAATGTAGTCTAATTTGTTGCTCTGGATCTATTTTTTTTGCAACACAAGAATCAATATTGTTTTTGTTATTCAAAACGCTGTTATAACTTATCGGTATCTTTTCACATTCAATGCTAACGGTCAGGCTTGTTATTGACCCTTTAGCATGTAATCAGGAGCTGAAACAAATATCTGGATCATGTGACCCTTTGTGCTCACTTGATGAAACAAGCTCCCGAGATTTTGAAGCCAACTACCAGCCAAAAACTGATTTGGTGAAAGCTCTTGCAATTTTTGCTGCAGCTGGAACAGGGGCGGTGGCAATCAACCATTCTTGGGTGGCTGCCAATCAGGTTTATCTTTATCTTGTGTACAGGTTTTTTAATTAAATAAAAAATTATCAACATTTGCATCCAGACATTATGAAAGGTTATATGAAAATGGTAAGCTAGTAGTTTACTTGATGATTTTGCTGAGACAGGATCTTGCTATGGCATTGCTTTTTGGAATAGGATATGCAGGCATTATCTTTGAAGAGTCTCTAGCCTTCAATAAAAGTGGAGTGGGATTATTGATGGCTGTGAGTTTATGGGTTATAAGAAGCATTGGGGTAAGATTCATACTCTTTGCTTATTTACCCAAACTGATTTTGCTTCTATATTTAAGTTCCTTTTTTTTATCTGAAATGCATGCCTTCTTCATTAAATATTTGTAATTATAATCTTGTGCAGGCTCCTTCACCTGATATAGCTGTTTCAGAGCTGACACATGCTTCTGCAGAAGTCAGTGAAATAGTATTTTTCCTGCTTGGTGCAATGACCATTGTAGAGATAGTTGATGCACATCAAGGATTTAAGCTGGTTACAGACAATATAACCACTCGAAAGCCAAGGACTCTTCTTTGGGTGGTTAGTGTTGTATTTCTTCTGTCATGGGCATACTGACAAGTCCTTTGTTTCAAATGTTTGATAGATTAGACATTATTCGACGAGGGGGCAGCTAGTTGCATGATAATTTTTTCTTGTGGTTCGATATCTTACAGTTATATACCAATTCAAAAAATCAATTTTTTTTTCCATTTAAGGCAGCTTCTACTCCTCTGTTATGTAGTTACTCGAAGGACCAATAGTTATGGTCTAAAATGATTAGTATTTAGTTCTAATTATTTTTCTGTTTGAAATTTCTCTATTATCATAATTATTGTGTCATGTTTCCATATGAATTGTTTGTGACCAGTAATTGTTGGATCTTGCAGGTTGGTTTTGTGACATTTTTCCTTAGTTCAGTCCTCGACAACCTGACATCTACTATTGTCATGGTTTCTTTATTGAGGAAACTAGTACCTCCATCAGAATACCGCAAGTATGTGCTGGAATTCTTACGAACTTATCCTCTTCCTATTGAGAATATTGTAGAATATAGCTTGATATTATTCTCTCATCCTGACTTAAATTCCTGGTTTCATATAGCTACCATGATTCGTTGAAAATGTTATTAGATTTTTACTGACTTGGGCAAGTTCTGGATGTTTCCATGTTTAACACCACCTTAACAAAATTAGGATGTGTTTAGTTGTGGCAATTTTTCCAATTTTATAGGAAATTTTCTGAAGATGAATTAATTATGAAAACATGTTCAATAATTAAAATGAGAACTGTTTTCTTTGGGCATATGTGTTTTTTACTTATCTTTCTACAGAGAAATAATTTAGAATAGAGATGTGATGTGCAGGAAAAAAAAACTAGCACACTATTTTCTGAAAGTACACTCCCTTAAAATCTATTCTATTTAGGATGATTAGGGTTCTTGTATGAAAAATTTATCAAAAGTTGTAGAAATTTGGATAAGTTTGAACCATTACATTAGATTTAGAATTTGAATGAAGAAGAGACAGACAACCGAGCCTAAATCCCAAACTAGTCGGGGTTGGCTATGTGGATCCCTTTTCCCCTGTGACTAGATGATATTCCAACCGGAAAAGAAAGAGAGTGAAGAAAAGACATGGACGATCGTAGAATGGTGTCGAACCTTGATTTGTCAGAACCTGAATATAGAGTTTCAGCATTTCCAGTAAGAAGAGAAGCCCCTAATGCATCTGCATAATGGCATTGCTTGATAGATTATTGAGATGACATAGTTAAACGAGAAAAGCTGGGATCTTAATGTACTAGTGATCTTCCCATTCCTTTTCTTTCCATAGAGGGGAAAATGTTGTGTTTGCATTCTTACTTCATTGAACTGCCTTTTATTTTTGGGAATTTCTCCTTTTTTTAACTTGGAAAACTTCTTTAGCTCAGTAGAGCTCCATTTACATGTATGGGTTGCTTACAGGCTTCTTGGAGCTGTTGTTGTGATTGCAGCAAATGCTGGTGGTGCATGGACTCCAATTGGTGATGTTACAACCACCATGCTATGGATACATGGGCAGATATCCACATTGCCAACCATGAAGGTCTTTTCATTTTCCGTTGTCCATCTCCATGATTTGTTTTAATGTATTCCCTAGTATAGAGTTGGATTCAGTGGCAAACCATTGGCAGGGAAATATATCATGCATCAAATGCACACATGATTTACCCTGAAATAGACTGGTTAACTTGGGGGGCCAAATCAAAATGACTGGATAAGTTTCATTCCTTTCTGGTGGACATAATTTCAATACCTCAACAAGGTCTTGTGATGAGAAACAATGTTTTTCATTTAATCTCATCTTACACTTTTTTTTCTTCCTGAACCAACCTCACATTACATTTTACATATAGATGGAGAAGCGCTTGGAATTTGTGTTCCAATTGATAGATTGACATGCATGTTAATTTAAAGCTTGGAAATGGCATGCCTCAGTTCTTTGAGAAAATTTAACTAAACAAGATCAATTAAAAAACACTTCACCTTTGCTTGCAGGGCTTGCTTGTACCCTCTGCTGTTTCTCTAGCTGTCCCACTGTCTCTATTGTCGCTGACCAGGTACTATTCTTCTTGAAGAGAAAAATAAGAATTAGAGCTCTGAAAGATTTAGTTTAACTTCACATATTATGGATGACTGAAATGTGTTTCCCATGTTCCATTCAGTGAAGTAAACGGAAAGGGACAGGACTTGCCGAATGTTTTGGCATCTGAGCAGATGGCTCCTCGAGGACAGCTTGTTTTCTCTGTGGGTATTGGAGCTTTAATTTTTGTTCCTGTGTTCAAGGCCCTGACCGGATTGCCTCCTTTCATGGGTATGCTGCTTGGGCTTGGAGTTCTTTGGATTCTCACAGATGCTATTCATTTTGGCGAATCAGAAAGGCAAAGGTTAAAAGTACCACAGGCTTTATCACGGATTGACACTCAAGGAGCCCTTTTCTTCCTTGGAATCCTTTTATCTGTGAGCAGGTATACATGCAAACAATGCATGGATTTTCCGTTTCCATGTTTGTACTTCGTGCTTACAATTTGTCCCGCATTAATTTTACTTTGAATTTTGTGTCCTGTCAAGATTTGGGTTTTTGACTGATGTTTCTAAGTTTGATTAGTGACTTGTATTCTTCTTCATTTTGCAAATACAGTGTTCCACCTTTCTATATATTTTCTCATGAAAAATCTATAGTGCCACTGGAACTCTGGAAGGTAGAAGGTTGTGGTTTTCTTGGTTATAATAATTTTGAATAATATTTTTTTCGCAGTCTGGAGGCAGCAGGGCTTCTTCGTGAACTAGCAAATTACCTTGATGCAAATGTTCCAAATTTTGAACTGATTGCAAGTGCAATAGGAGTTGGATCAGCAATTATAGACAATGTTCCACTGGTTGCAGCAACAATGGGAATGTACGATCTCTCCTCTTTCCCGCAAGATCATGAATTTTGGCAGTTAATTGCATTTTGTGCTGGAACTGGTGGTTCCATGCTAGTTATTGGCTCCGCCGCTGGAGTTGCTTTTATGGGGATGGAAAAGGTGGACTTCTTTTGGTACCTGCGGAAGGTATGTTCCGGATGAATGGCATTCCTAGTCAACATATTTTTCTTCTTTTGAGTAAAAGAACTCGTTATCTTATTTCAGGTGAGTGGTTTTGCTTTTGCTGGTTATGCTGCTGGTATTGCTGCCTATTTAGCTGTTCATAACTTCAGCATCTCCCTACCAACAACTCTAGCAGAGGTTCCTTTCCTCTCAGGTTCATAAACTCTAGTGCTCGGTCTCCGATGGTTCACTGGCTTTAAAGGGATGTGGCCATCCGCATCAGATTAAACTGGTGATAAACCCGAACGGCAAATGGGTTACCTGATGTTAAAACACTTCTGAGCACTTGAACGAGCGAATATGAATTAGATACGATAAATTGTGTTTTCATTAGATACATGTCGTCGACGGACCACAGTATGCTTGCCTTCGACCTGGTACAAGCCAAAAACATCTTTTGTTCTTTAGAACAATTTCGATTAGATCACACTGAGCATGTGACATCATTTAAATTTCTTTATTAAAAAAGAGTCAAAACAATAGCATTTTATCAAAAAAAATAATTATAATTAAATTTTAACCCATTAATTTTGGATTGATTTTTTTTTAATTTTTTTTCCACTGGTTAATGAGTTGGTCTAATCAATCAAAACAATCTTATTATATTTTAAAGTTTTTTTTAAAAAATATATTAAAATAATATTTTTATTTTAAAAAAAAATATTTTTAATATAAACATATAAAATACAAATAACACCAAGCTAAAATAATATTATATATAAAAAAAGTTGAAACCATTCTAATGACTGATAATACGACAGATCAGAAATATGGCGGTACCATATAAGTATTAATTATGGGCCAAACATCGTCGAGGCAAACCGCAAATCTAAAACGAGAGATAAGCGAGACATAAAACGCAAAAGAATCAATGAAACATTTAAGAAACTATTTCATCCATGAGGACATTCAAGATGAAAAGAAAGCTGAATTAAGAGGCATGCTTGCCTCCATAAAGTACATTCACAATCTCAGTCTCAAACCTCTGATTATTCTTTCCC
>Ga0325402_1003117_pt1 | contig 14814 bp, 8 predicted proteins | sample PopdelMetagenome_22_FD_207212 | JGI IMG/M metagenome (GOLD analysis project Ga0325402, IMG submission 207212) | Populus deltoides microbial communities from Bellville, Georgia, United States - Xylem-PdKOR-R3 | ecosystem: Host-associated > Plants > Phyllosphere > Stem > Wood/Secondary xylem... | reverse complement strand
ATATATATATTAATAGATTTCTAAATAAAAAAATATTTAAAAAAATAACCAATAATATGTTCTCGTGCACCCGCTAAATGGCATTATATTCCAACTCACACATGCTCTGTTATTAATACAATTTGCTGCATATGAGTGACCAGAATACAGCAATTAGCCTGAAAGGACAGCAAACCAAGAAATTCAATTTGATCTTTGAAACAATAAATATACTCCACGTTATCCAAATTGGAAATAATGATGAGCTAAATTAAAAAATAAATTAAATAAAAAATTAGATAATAAAAAAATAATAATGAACACTAAATTTGATAAAAAAAATTAAATGAAATGAAATACAAAGGAATTAATTTTAACAAATAAATTAAGAAGATGATAAAAAAAACTAAAAAATACCATTAAAAATAAGAACCAAATTAAATAAAAAATTAAACGAAATAAAATGTTAAATGATAAAATTAAAAAAGATTAATTTCAAAAAGCATTAAAAAATAAGTAAAAATTAAAATAATAAAAATATAAATTAATATAAATATAAATTCATAAGATATATTTAATTTTTGAAAGGGTTAATTCAAAATCCAAGGCAATAAAAATATATATATATATATATTGGAACTCAACAACTTCTTTGTCGTACACAAGCACTTGCTCTTTAGCCATTGAGAAGAAGGAAGACATTACTCTTCAATCTTTGTCATGAAATGGGGCAGCTGTCCTCTAGAGAAGTCATAAGCGCCACATAAAAAGTGTGAGAGTCTTTTATTTGATGGCGCGTGCCACCAAGACATTGACATTTTTATTTTTGTAATTGTTAAAAGGCTGAATTGCCTTTCATTTAAGTTAATTATAACTAAAAAAAATCATGATAAAAATACAAAAAAATTTATGAATACAAGTTTTTTTTTTAAAAGCAATGTAGTCATTTCATTATATAATCAAAGCGTTAAAAAGATTAAGAAACTCCTGAACTCTGATTTTTATCTTATTATTTTTAAAATATTTAAGTCATTTCACTATTTATTTATAAATGTTAAAAGAATAATTTATTACTAATAAATAAAATAATAATAAATGAATCATATGAAAAAGATCTTTTACTAATTAGCTAGCTGATTTTGTTTTAAAAAGAGTAAAAATAGTAGTTTTAAGGTGTTTGTTTTTTAGGTAGTTTTTGTGGTTGTAATTTAAAAAAAATAAGTTTTAAAAAAATATAATTAACTGAAATTAGTTGGATTTAATAGGTGTTTGTTTTCGTGGTTGCTTATGCTTTTGAAGCAAACCACGGGAAACAATGGTTTGGTAACAATTAAAACGCAAGGGGAAGGAAAGCAGCTTTTTGCTGCTTCTTGTGCGGAAGAATCACACGAACAGTGTAGCCATGCTCCACTGTTCTTGCCGAACCGGGTTCGATCCAAAGCTAAAAATACATTGAACTGGGTCCAACCCAGTAAAATAATAATGATAAATTAATTTATTATTTTTAATTGTGTTTTATTCGAAAAATTAGTGTTTAACATTATTCAATGACATTACATAAATTAGACGGAGATCGCTTGATGACGTAACATTTGCAGAATTTGATCGCAATCCCAATTTTGTTCCTGATTATATTTTATCTGATGTTGTTACGCACTTAGAAAATTAAGAAAACTGTAGCCCTTGTCAGATGTATTTCATACGTGATGGAATTGTAGATGGTTGAATGGAACAATAAAAAATATTTTATATAAAATATTTTGTTCAACCTCAATTTCAACCACAGTTTTAACTAAATATACGTGTGTTTGGTATTGCGGTAGCTGTTGTGGTTGTGGTTTGAAAAAAGTTGTTTAATAAAAAGTACTTTTAATTGAGGTTGGTTTAAAAAATATATGTTTGGTTAAAACTGTGGTTGAAATTAAGGTTGAACAAAAAGTAGTTTAATGTGTTTGGTTAAGAATGCTTTTGAAATTGAGGTTATAAAATAATTTTTAAAAATATATATTAATATTTATGATTTTTAATTTAAATATTGTAGATTTAACTATTGTTATTACATCATGAAATAAATCATACTTTATATAAAATATTTTTTATTGTTCCATTAAACTATTTACAATTCCATTACGTATGGAATTCTTTCGACAAGAACAACAACTTCCATGATTTTTTGAGCATGCAATAAAATTATGTAAAATATTATCAGGAATAAAATTGAGATTACAGTGCGAGTAAATTTAATTCATCTTAAACTAATTTTTAAAAAATCAAAAAAAAATTATTGTTCACATTTACATGACGTGAACAGTCCAAGTGAAACCAATTCACTGAACTCATTTTATTTTAAATATTCACATAAACAGAACAGTAACTCATAAATTAATTCACCTGGTACTGTTCACATAAACAGTGCCATGTGAATCCACGTGGCAGTGTGCAGATGACGATGATTGCCAATGAAATACTCATACTTGAGCTGAGAAGGAAGGAAGCAAGCAAGAAATTGGGTGGGCCCTTGAGTTTTTCTTTCCCTTTGCAGCAGGGGCAAAAGTGAATTGAAAAACAACAATTTTTTGCTTCACAAAACCGGCGGTACAAATTTAATTTTTAGTGGGACCCATCTCCAAAATATGTGTTTCAAATACTTACCAAACGATTAAAAATTGTGGTTGGAACAAACCACAGTTCCAACCATAATACCAAACACCCTTATAAATATCAAATTAATCTCAATTAAAAGTATTTTTTATAATATATTTTTTTTCAAACCACAACTATAAAAGCTACCACAATACCAAACAGACTAACATGATAAAAATTATGGTTGAAGTTTATGTGCAGCAAAAAACATGTATAAAATGTAACGTAGTAAAAAACATGGTTGAAGTTTATGTCTAGTAAAAAACATGTACTAAAAGGTTTGGTAGTTGTGGTTGCTTTTTACTTAGAAATGTATTAAAATAATATATATTTATTTTTAAAAAATTATTTTTGATATCAGCACGTTAAAATAATTTAAAAACACTAAAAAAATATAAATTTGAATCAAAGAAAAAAAATAAAAAATTATCAAATTTTTTAAAAGTGCTTTTGAAACGCAAAAACAAACAATATTTCACAAAATTTAGTTAAAAAAACATGTAAAAATTATTTCACAAAAACTGTGTTTCAAACTCAATTTTTTTTATAAATCCACAATATAAAATATAATTTTTACAATCACTAAATACCTTATTGTTGTGTTTTTTGCACCTTAAATATAAAAACAAGTGTAAAACAAATGCAGTCAATGAGGTGTGATACACAATCAAAAGATAATACTTTTTATTTATTAATTTAATTTAAATCTTAACTTTAATTTAAAGTTTGAGTAGTAAATAAAGTTTCAATACATTAACTTAGTTTTCATTAAAATTTATTGAATTATTTTTTAAATTAATTATTTTCCAGTGATTTAGTTTTAATAAGCTAATATTAAAAATAAATTTTTTGAAAATAAAAAAATTATTATTTTAAAAAATTTTAAAATAAAAATTAATTTAAAAAAAACCTTTTCAACACCTGCGGGTACACAAAAGCGCGGTCAGAAAAATCTTGAAGCTGTTCTTTTCCCCACTTCGCACTCAAAACCTGCGATAAACCTCGTATGTGCACATTCCAATAATAAAAATAGCAAAACCAGCATCAGAAACCACAATCAAAACCCGATCCATAACTAATGGACCGCATCCAGGCAACAAACGAGCTCGCTTTCCGGGTCGCCTTCTCCGGCCACAGTGGCCACCTCAGGTTCGAGCCACTCTCCACCGTGGAGCGCACCAACCCCGTGAAATCTCTTCCTGACTTCATCCTCGTAAGTTATTTCTTCAATTACCTGCACGCAGTTAACTTCCTCCCTTTTTTCCCAATTGCATTCGGCGCCCTTTTCTTTTCACCATTTAATTTAAATTCTGGCTTTTGCTGTCTAGGGTTTAGAGTTTCATGTTTTTTTTTTCTTTTTTGGTTGATTTTAGTACAACTTGAGTGTGTTAATTAACTTTCTGTTTACAGGTTATGCTATTTCAGTACAAATTCTGTTATCGAAATTTTACCTATTCCGAGTCATACTATGATATCTGGACATCAATCAATTTTCTTTTAATTTTTGTTTCCATTTCTGAAATGGTAAATCAGTTGCTTAAAGTTATTGCCATGCTGAACGTTGATAGCTGTAATTATATGTATACAGCCCCCTGCATTTCCCAGGGAAACACAAGAATCGATAAAGGAACATATAGAGGAGAAATATCTCTTGCCGAGATTAGATCCTGATGAATTTTCAGCAGAAAAAGCTGGTAGGCAGTGGGATTTTGACTGGTTTGAGATGGCAAAGCTGTCACTAGAGCCTTCATTGCCACGGTCTGTGGTAGTTCCGACATGGGAGGTACCATTCCGACGGAAAAAGAAGGGATCGGTTGAAGGAATGTGGGAACCCAATTCTGTACAGGTACGTGATGTTCATAAATATGTGTTCCTCTACAGAGAATTCCATCAACCTTGCATAGGAATTTCAGCTTAGCATGGTAATTTATTTGAGTGTTTATGAATTATGTTGAATAATATGCCATGAGAAATCAAAGGTGTTGGGGTGGTTCTTGAATGCTATCATTTGCTATATTCCTGTTTTTATCTTCTGCTAGAGGACTAGTTTATTATATTGTTTTAGGTGGATGTGTCAGAATTGTCACCAGGAGCTCAAGATTCTGCTCCTTTGCCACGTGTGGCTGGGCCTGCAAAAGATTTTGTAAGAGGAAGCATAAACAACCGCCCTTTTCGTCCTGGAGGTTTGGAGGAATCTCAAAATGTGGACAGACTTCTTCCTGATGGCGCTACTAATGGTGAATGGGTGCGGGAGGTGTTGAATGGTGGTCCAGCTCAGGCAGTTGCACCCAGCCTTAAGCAAGGATTAGACCTCGGGGATCTTAAGGTAACCAACTTGATGTAACATTCAAATTGGGAAATCCAAAGAGAATAACATTTTAAAATTCATCCATCTTTGTAATTTATTTGGTAGAAGTTTGTTTTTAATTCTTTGTAGGCATTTCCTTACACGTGGAATGTTTACAAGGACAAAGGTTCACTCAACAACACATCAGATGAAAAATTGGTCAGTTGCTGTTCTTTTGCCTGTTTAAATCATACCTGTTGTTAGACTTTGTGTTGATGCATCGTGTTTTGCAGAGTGAGTTATCTGTACAGTTTGATGACTTGTTCAAGAAAGCCTGGGAAGAGGATGATGTGGCAGAATATGAGGGAGATGGTATGTATCACATGCATTTTTGTGTTCTTGACGGGCTTATCTTTTGAAAGCTGTGATCATATAAGCAAATAACTGTGAAGTAGCTCAGTAGGTTTTCCTTTGCTTTGGCTCCAATGAAGATGATGGTCAATGATGGCTGTGTTGAGAATAATATTGTACTTTATGGAGGTCAAGGATGTTCATCTTCTGAGCGTACCTAGTGATGGATCAAGTATGCTCTCAAATGCCCAGCATCTGATCCTTCTTAGAGGACAAGTTATCAAGCTGGCCAGATCCATGTTGATAGATAGGATTTCCGCAAGAAAGTGGGGGCATTCTGAGATTTGTGGTTTGCACTAGATTTCAGCATCATGTGGTTGAAGGGCTGAACAACCACAGATCCTGTTAAGAGCTCTGCAGGACAAGTTTGGGCTTTATGAATTACGTGTCATAGGGATTTGAGAACAATTTAGAACTACAATATATCATTTGATGCTGAATGTCACAAAATCCAAAAGAAAACAGTTGAATAGGCTATATCGTTTACATTTGCCATGCAAGTACTTGGAGTGGTTTAGAGATTCCTCACACTGTTAAAAGCAATGTGGATACTTATCAGTCAGTTATGTACATGCAATTACTTTGGATCAAGTACAATTAGCGAGGAGGCTGCTATCTGGCGTCCTACAAAGTCATTTCTCGAAAGTTTTGTTCTCATAGGATTCGTAAAATTCTCTTCCAGAAAAGAACTCGTAGAAGCTAGGACTTATAATTTAAAGCACAAAGTACTATCATCACTTGTTTTTTCATATCTCTGGAATTTTCATCCCTGATGTCTTTTTCTAAACTTTACATGGATGCTTTTTGTTTTTGGGGCTTGGGAAAGCATATATTTGTATTTATTCCCTTGGGCTTGTGCTTATTAGTGCAAAAGTAAGCTTCTTATTTATCCTTTCTATGCAAATGGTTCATATGCTTGCAAACTGGAGTCCTGTTAATTTGTTTTTTCCTGAGAGTGCCATGTAGTTTGTTATTTTGTCCCTTAACATTTACATTTATTTGAATTTTATTTTTCACCTATTCTGCGTGTGTAGCTCATTTATCAGAAGAGGATTCAACAAAGCCAGATGCTGAAGTGAGCCAGGTTGATTTATCCAGCAGCGCTAAGTCTGAATTACATGCATTAGATGAGATTTTGTTTGTTGAATCAGGTGCATTGATGCCAACATCAGGTGGAACTAGTGACATTGGTGGACACCAGCAGAAAGAGGTTCGTGGATAACAGCAATTCTTACATTTGAACAATATTTGGTCTCTGACTTACCATTTCCCTTTCTCCATGATTCTGGTAACTTTTTTGGTTTAATGTCTCTATTTAATAGCAGGCCTCAGCTTTCACTGGTAGTAGTGAAGGGATTGCAGAACACTTCTATCAACTAGTTCCTGACATGGCACTTAGTTTTCCTTTTGAACTGGATGCATTCCAAAAGGAGGTAATGGTCAATGCAAATCCTTTTCCTTCTACATTCAGAAAACAGTCTTATTATGGAAAGTGCAAAGCATTTGGTTAAACTTGGAATTATGATTATGTTTTCAGAGGTCATTCCTATTTATTTATGTACTAATAGGAGTTTGTTCAGTGATTGACTTTTACTCTCGTCTTCATCTCCCTTGGAGATATAAACAACCTTCACTGTAAATTCTAAGCGTGCATCTTTGAACTCGTGGTTCTGTAATTCCTGATTTAACTTAAGTTTGGCTTGAAGCTTTAGGTGCTGTTCATTTTTATATTTAAATGTGGCCGTGGATCTATTCCCACGATTGAAGGTTGCATGTAATCTTTTTGTTATAGGAAAAGGTGACATGTTGATCCATATCATATGAATGAAAGGCAGCAGTTTGATCTGTTTCGTTAATAATTGTGCATGTTGAATATTTTTAATTACAGGGAGTGATCCAGGATATTCTAAGGCATGGACTGTTTATTTTCACCTGCTTTTTATAACCTTTTCTCTTCAACTTATCCCAATGCACCTTTGTTTTTATTTTATTTTCGTGCAAATGCTTGAGGCCTTTTAACAGATCTGCAAGTGCAAAATATCATACTTCCATTTAATTCATCTACAAGTCATCTGATTGGTTCTCTTCTTTTTTGCGTCGTTTTCATTTTGGTATGCTTAGAAGCACAAGAGCACACGGTTCTTTGGTTTAAATTATAACTTCATCAGATAATCAGTCAGCTGTGCATCACATGTCCAGAGGGCTTAAGTAGAAACTTTTTTGTCGTTGCGTTTCACTACACTTTCATGTTGTTATAATGCATCTTCTGTACTTGGAATTTTCCTCAAAACTTGTGTTGATTAGCATTTAGGATATCACTTGTTGTCCATAGTTTAATCCATGGGCAAATCTTTTGTGACAACAAACAGCCAATGTTATGTCCTGAAGGCAAGTTGTAAAAGTTTGCATTGCTGCTTGCTTGAGTTACCATTTCTATTTTCTTTTTTAAATTGATAATACAGGCTATATACTATCTGGAAAAGGGAGACTCTGTTTTTGTGGCAGCTCATACATCAGCTGGGAAGACGGTTGTTGCAGAATATGCATTTGCTTTGGCATCAAAAGTAAGATTTTCTGAATCTGGTACATTGATTAGGACTTCAATTGATTCTCCATCTTTGCTGAACTCCGGATCTTATAGAACTCTTCTAGTGTTGTAAAATCTATCTATCAAGTAGTTTAATGCAGTGTTTTTGTGCAATGATTTTCACAAGCTTTCATGTCATACAGCACTGTACCAGAGCTGTCTATACTGCTCCAATTAAAACAATTAGCAACCAAAAGTATCGGGACTTCTGTGGAAAATTTGATGTTGGTCTTCTCACTGGTGATGTTAGTGTGAGGCCAGAGGCTTCTTGTCTTATCATGACCACTGAAATATTGAGGTCAATGCTCTACCGGGGTGCTGATATTATACGAGATATTGAATGGGTAAAGGGGCCTGTTTCCTGCCATGCTTTTTTCAACATAATCTCCCTTCTGCATTGCTGTATTGAGTTCTTTTGTTGATTTACTTGTCATTTTCCACTTTTATGATCAACTATTGAATCTGTTTTCTTTATTGCTGTGTCTGTGAGATAGGTTATATTTGATGAAGTCCACTATGTCAATGATGTTGAAAGAGGTGTTGTATGGGAAGAAGTTATAATCATGCTTCCGAGGCATGTGAATATTGTCCTCCTTTCTGCCACAGTATGTGCTCTTTCTTCATGTAATATACTTGCTGCACGTTACAATTGAAATTAGTCACTGTTAGTAATGGTAACACTGATTTAACTATGTATCATAGGTATCGTAAGCTTAGGGTGCCACTATGAGCTAGAACCTAGAGCTGCATATTTTTTACTTCCAGAGCAATATCCAGCATGCAATGCATTGCTTCTCTGGAGCTATAACATCCTGAAAGCTTATTTATCATGACATACAATTATGAACAGTTTGAGTTATGCCAAATGTTGTTACTTTGCTTGCTTTTCAATTTCTGAAAGGCATTGTAGATAAATAACTTGTGAATTTCAACTTTGCTACCTTAGATGGTCAAACTGGAGGTTAAAAAAATAAAATAAAGTAAAGTCAAGGCTTACGAATCAAATGTAGTTTCCATTACCTTGCCTTCCAAGATCAGAAGCAATGGAAAGAGTCAGCTGATTTAAAATTATGTTTTAATTTTTTGGAAGTCTTTTTGCGACCCTCTTTTCCATAGCCTATATGATAGAAGATGACAGTTTAGGTTGTCCTCTATCCTGAACGAGTTGGATTGGGGGGGAGGGGGGGAGTTGTGTGGTGGTGGTGGTAAGGGGGGATGCTGAGGTTACAATCTACGATTTAGAATTTGTTTGCTTCTTTTTGGAAGGTCTTAACTTGCATGGAGACAGGTCTGTGTATTAAATTTTGCCCGTGCCCCCTTTCTCTTTTGACTAATGCAGCATTTAAATGTTCATTGTTATATTGCAGGTACCAAACACAGTTGAATTTGCTGACTGGATCAGCCGGACAAAGCAGAAGACAATCCGTGTTACTGGGTAAGAATTAAATTCTTATTGTAATTAATATTGAACTTTATTTTTTAATTTCCAAGAGTTTGTTCATAAATTTGTTAATTTTTTTAACCCATCGTTTCTTACTTTCAAATATTTCAAGTGCAATAGTGCAACATAAAGGGGATACACTACATTTCTTTGTTGGCTATTGACATAAGTTTCCATGTTTCTGGGTCTGTCATCAGAACTACAAAAAGGCCGGTCCCTTTGGAGCACTGCCTATTTTATTCTGGAGAACTACACAGAATATGTGAAGGCGAAAATTTTATCCCTCAAGGTTTGAAAACTGCTAAATATGCATTCAAGAAAAATAATTCTACAGTGGGTGGTGGTCCTGGAGCATACACAGGGCCTTCTGTAACACGTGATGGGGTTCGGGGTCAGAAACGTGACAACCAAAGTCATAGCAAACAAAACAAGCATGGTTCCCAGAATTTGGGGGCATTCTCTGGGACTAGCTGGGGAAATCAAAATAATGGAGGTGGCCAAAATAACTGGAGGTCATGGAGATTAGAGGCCTCTTTGTGGTTGCAGCTTGTTAGCAAGCTTTTGAAGAATTCTCTATTGCCTGTATGTCAGATAATGTCCTCTTTAAGTTTGTCTCACCATGTAGGGCTTTTTTATGAAATTGACACTAGAAATTTCTTACAGAATTTGTCACCTTAATTTACGATAGGACCTTTTCTAAGAGTTTTATTGATTTTTTTTTTAAATTTTGGCATTTACTGACAGATAAATGACATCTTTTTTTCCGAATTTAATTCTTGAAAGATGTAATGTCGATCATTGTCCTCTGCAAGATTTTCTAGACATGGAATTGATTATGGTCCTTTGCTACCTTCCACTGTTGAGTCATAAATATAAAAGATCACTATTCTTCCTTTAGAGTTTTCTGCAACTCAAAATCTAGCACAGGATTTTGCCGGCCTTATATTCTGAACAGTTTTTCTGCTGTGTGTTCAGGTAGTTATATTTTGTTTCTCAAAGAATCGATGTGATAAATCAGCTGACAGTTTGTCTGGGACTGATCTCACTAGTAGTTCTGAGAAAAGCGAAATTCGTGTTTTCTGTGACAAAGCATTCTCACGACTAAAGGGATCAGACCGCAATTTACCACAGGTCTGGTGGCATTCACATTTACCCTCTATTCATACAATCCTACTTGGGTTTATACCTAATTTTATTCACAGATTGCCAGAGTTCGGAGCCTTCTTAGCAGAGGGATTGCTGTGCATCATGCAGGGCTGCTTCCCATTGTTAAGGAAGTCGTTGAAATGCTTTTCTGTCGTGGTGTGATTAAGGTAATTTTTTATAATCATTGGAGTGCCTTGGTGTTTTAATTTATGCATGGTTCTTTGTGGTGCCCTGCTGTTACTAGCGATTCCCTCATGAGGTTAAAGGAGTTCTGCAATTGACATCCTTTCATGAAAAGGAAAGTATTGTCCAGTTATGATCCTTCAGGATTTTTTAATTTTTTTAGGGGAAGCATTGTGCATGAAGTGGCTGCTCCAAAGACTTGAACCTGTAATCGTTGCAAGACCAAGCCTTTTATCATTATAACAAGCTTATGGCCCTAGTTGAACTTCCTTTATAACATTTTAGCAAAATACTACAGTTAAAAATTTCATTAATGCTGTCAAATTGTATGGTTATAGTAACACACACACACACACACACACACACACTTTATTTGTTATGCTAATCTCTATTCTTGTTGTAGGTATTATTTTCAACGGAGACTTTTGCAATGGGCGTTAATGCCCCAGCTAGAACGGTTAGTGCTGTTTAATTATTGATTAAATGTTTGAAAAATGTGTTCAGCTAGGCAATTAGGTGGTTGTGATAATGGGTTGGATGTTCCAATAATTCTGTACTTGAATCTTTTCAAAAAAATGCGTACGGTACTTTTGAACTCTTAAAGTGGATAGCTTTGAGAATATTGAGTTTTTTTTTTTTTTTTTTTTTTTTTTTTTTTTTTTTTGTGTTGGTTGAGAGTAGGGTTGGGTTTGATGTATATGAAAAATTGGGATCGATTAGGAGTTTGTTTAAGAAAGGATTGGGGTTTGAAATTAAAAGTTATTTTGAGGATGCAAGGATTTGTTTTTTGAATTGTTGTTGTGATTCTGTGTACTGTAACTAAGACACTGTAGCAACACGAAAAGTGAGCAAGAACAAGAAAAGAGGAAATACTAGGAAAAAAGAAATCCTGTGCACTGGGCCTAAAACAAAATGTCAACTCTCTCAATTTTATTCCATAACTCATTTTGCCAAGAAAATAAGACAGCATCTCTACCTGTCAAAATTATAATTCTTATGTAGATTGGAACCGAGACTGCAGAGTAGACTAAGAATTGTTCTCATATTGACTAGGAAAGAAACCAAGCAAGAACAATACGTTGAGGACCAAGCCACCAAATTTAAAACCAAAACACTCTGAAATAGTTCATATCTGGGGTGCTTATAAATAGCTGGCATTAGGTTACACATGTCACATTTCTCACCAGTTTAGAATGGGATGTTACCCTTTGCTGTTAATTTTAAGTTGTTGATAATATATTTTCACTGTTAAATATAAGAGATGTAATTGTTATTATGATGTATTTTGATCACATTGGAGCATTAAGTTTGCTAATCCTTTCGCTCATTGTTGGAGTGATGGTAGTGATGGAAATCTTGGATAGTGCATCGAATTTCATCTTAGTAACTAGCAACCACCAGATAAAACATGTAAACCACCATCACTTAGCTAGTTGCCTTGAGCCTTGTTTACTTGACTTCATCTAGTTCTAGATCACATTGTAGCATTATGTTTGCTAATCCTTTCACTCATTGTTGGAGTGATGGTATTAATGGAAAATATGTATAATGCATTGAATTTCATCTTAGTAAATAGCAGCCACTAGATAAAACATGTAAAACACCTTCACACAGCTAATTGCCACGAGCCTCGTTTACTTGACTTCATCTAGTTTTGGATAAACTTAAGCAACTCTTGGATACCTTATTCTTCTAATACTGACTTGTTTCAAGATCTTTCTTAGGTTGTATTTGATACGCTAAGAAAGTTTGATGGAAAGGAATTTAGACAATTACTACCCGGGGAGTACACTCAAATGGCTGGTCGTGCTGGGAGAAGAGGAATTGACAAAATTGGTACAGTTGTAGTACTGTGCCGCGATGAAATTCCAGAAGAGAGCGATTTGAAACGTGTTATAGTTGGAAGTGCTACCAGGCTTGAATCCCAGTTTCGATTGACTTATATTATGATCTTGCATCTCCTCCGTGTTGAAGAATTGAAGGTATCTTGTGGATTAGATTTTTCATTATATTTGTGGTTGTGTAACAAATAATACTATCCATATTCAGATTCCTTTCCATTGGAGTTGTGCAACTTTCAGATATTTTGATTTGCATTTTTCATGGATGTCAAATCTTCTTATCTAGGTCATACTTGCTCTAATATTCTAAATGAAAAGTTGCACCTTTGTGCACACAAGTAGAATCACACACTTGCATGCAACCATTCACACACATGATGCATGTCTGGAAACCTGGCTCAGGAACAACTAATCGTCATCTTGCAGATTCTGTCTGCTCACACTTGTCTTTTTGTGTGTGTATCACTTTCTATATTTGCTTGCACACTGTGAAAGGAATACAGTTAAACTGCCACATTCCTTGTTGCAATGTACAAAAAGTAGAAATGCATTAAATCCATACAAAGGGAGTGAATGATAAACAGAAGGCACCCGTGTTTTTCCTTCTGGGATTTGGGATTTCTAAGCAAATACTTCTCACCCACCCATAAATTTCTATGAATCATAAGAGATACAATGCTGTAGTTTTAGTAGATTCAATGTTCTTGAGTTCTATGTTCATTCAATCTAAGAAAAATGTTGGTTATTTAGTCACTGTGTGGTTAATTTCCTCGAGGTTTACTGAAACAGACCAGTAGAATGTTGGTCAGGTCATCAGGGTCAGTCCAAGCAAGTTGTTATGTTTAGTCAGTTGCTTCTTGTAATAGGATTAATCTTCATATTTCTACATATTAAGCTAGGAAATCATAGTTTTACAATTTCAAATTTGAAATAATTTCTTTCGTTTTTTTTTCCGGTGTTTTCATCCATCTAGGGAGTTCATTTTTTCAATGTTGATTGGGGGACATAACTGCAGGTGGAAGATATGTTAAAAAGAAGTTTTGCAGAGTTCCGTTCTCAGAAACAACTTCCTGAACAGCAAAAAGTTCTGATGCGGAAGCTTGCTCAGCCTGCCAAAACTGTTGAGTATGTATATCAACGCAGAATCTTGATGGCCAACTTGTCTATCAGACTTGAGAGTTTCTAAATTTCTAGATAAGAAATGTCCTTGCATCAGTCATTAATTCATTTTTTTCCTTGCGTATTTTGCTTATGGATGTGCATTTTCTATAATATATCAGTTTATTGACACCTTGTTTCTTTTGGATTTTGTGTTAGATCTGTGTTGGGCACTGTTGTTTTGATGGATTATGTGATTTCATACCAATGTTAACTAATGGCTAGTTCTTTTATGAAAATGTGATGATTTTGGCTTTACATTAAGATGTGATTAACCAATCATATATATATGAATGATAATGTGGTTGTGCAAGCTTTCTGTTAGAAAGTAATAAACCATGTCTTTGAGTCTCACCTAAGAGTTTAAGCTTTTAAATAAAGCCCTGATATGGTTTCATATTACTGCTTAACACTGCTTTCATAGCTTGGTTATATTGGTATTCTAATACCAATACAACCAAGCTACGAAAGAAGAACTGCTCAATCTCGCTATCAGCTTTACAGAATCCTTAAATTCCAGTATATGGAAGACCATGTATAGGAAAATGCAAAATTTGGTAAAACACATAAGCAATGTACTTCATTTAGCACAAAGATACATTCTAGATGAGCGATCATAATTTTTTTTTAATAATGGCATGCTACTCTGATTAGATCAGCATAGGGTATTTAGGTCGAGCATTCAACTGCGTTAGATATCGTTGTTGTTGCAACAAGAGCCTCCTGGTTGTTTTTGTTCCAAAGTCTTTCAATAATCTCATAAATGTGAGAAAGTGAAAGCTACACTGCTTCTAGTTTGATTTTCTTATGGTGACATATTTTTCCCTATAGCTTATCATGCATGGATATTTTAATACAGATGTATAAAAGGTGAGCCAACAATTGAAGAATACTATGACCTGTACTTAGAAGCTGAAAATTATGGCAACCAGGTATCAGAGGCTGTCATGCAGTCCCCTCATGCCCAAACATTTCTGACACCTGGAAGAGTTGTTGTTGTGAAATCACTATCGGTAAGTTATTATTATTTTTTGTTTGTTCTTGGTGCTCTCTAGCGCTTTCCTATTTCTGCCCCCCCCCTTCTTGTCTTTTGAAGCGTCAGTATTCTTCTGCTATTGGTAAATGTGGTTCTTTCCAT
>Ga0325402_1003116_pt1 | contig 14815 bp, 5 predicted proteins | sample PopdelMetagenome_22_FD_207212 | JGI IMG/M metagenome (GOLD analysis project Ga0325402, IMG submission 207212) | Populus deltoides microbial communities from Bellville, Georgia, United States - Xylem-PdKOR-R3 | ecosystem: Host-associated > Plants > Phyllosphere > Stem > Wood/Secondary xylem... | reverse complement strand
AAAAAAAAAAAAAAGTTAAAACTCTTGGACTTTAAGGACCCGTGGATTAACAAGAGGGGGGTAATGATTAACATTTGTTATTGCAGTGCACTGCAAGTTGCACAGCAATAAAAGCATGAAAAATCATGCCTTTTCTATTGCTTAGCCTAAGATTTAAAATCAAAATTCATGAACTATACATACGATTCCGAACAATATTCTCGTACCACAGTAAATTAAAAATCCGAAACTAAAAAAAACAGTGTATGCTTTATAAATCTTCCTCCTAAACTGCTTCAAGCACTTTGCCTTCATGGCCATTTCCACTAGTTTCCTCATTATGCAAATGATCTCCTTTCATTCCTTTGACAAGCCCTGTTTTTCCCAAAAAGGCTTCACCCCAGTCCCAAAGATGCAAGATAATGTAAGTAGCAATACCTCCTATGAGACCATATGCTATAGAATATGTCAATGGCATCATTATCATTGTAATAAATGCAGGGATGGCTTGTCTCATATCATCCCATTTAATCTCCACCACAGATCTCATCATCAAAACTCCCACCAAGATCAATGGTGGCCCTACTGCCCATGCTGGAATTGATGCCAATAACGGGGTAAAGAAAAAAGCCATAAAAAAATATCCTGCCACGATCAATGCTGTTAGGCCTGTTCGTCCACCTTCTCTGATCCCTGTCGATGATTCAACAAATGTGGTCACCGGAGAAGTGCCGAGAAGTGACCCTACTACAATTGATGCAGCATCCGACATGAATGCAAAATATTGACCTTCAAAATCTCCATTAACATCAGTGAAACCAGCAAATTTAGCCATTGAATATAATGTCCCAGTGGTATCAAGTATGTCAACATATAAAAATGTGACCACTGCTTCCCAGAAACTCCCTTTACTCATACCCTCAAAACTCAAGGCCCCAGCTGTTTTCTCTATCACATGCACATCAACCACCTTTTTAAAGTATTCATAAGAAGAATTTCCTGTCTCTGTGTAAGGAAACGCCGTAACTGCTGTGTTACGAAACCACGAAATCACCGTTACGATAACTATACCATATATCATAGCCCCTTTTACATTTTTCACTAGACAATATGCAATTATCACAAAGCCAAGAATGCCTAGCCAAAATGTTGGACTCTCCATCCTTCCATTGAGACACATAATATCACTTGATATGGTGCCGTTTTGGATCAAACTAACGGTGCCATTAGCCATCGTTACAACGGGGGCTAACATTGCACGAGAAGATCTTGGACAGGCTCCAATTGTGACCAATGTTGATGAACTATACCCAACAAGACCAATTCCTTGATTATTTTGTAGCCCGATAAAGGCAAGGAACAAGCCAATTCCTGCTGAGCTACTGATCCGGACCGGTTGTGGCACGAGTTTAGCTAGCTTAGCACGTAACCCAATAGAAGAAATAAAGAGAAAAACTAACCCTTCAATGAAAATAGCTGTTAAGGCACTTTTGTATGGTACGTTGCCTGACCCATGAAACCCCACGACTGTATAGGCAAAATAAGCATTGGTGCCCATACCAGGTGCCAAAGCTAAAGGAAGATTAGCTAGCAGACCCATAATTAGACATCCTATTAAAGAAGAAGCTACGGTGGCTACAATAAGATCTTTACGTGTCTTTTGCAGGCAGTCTGCATAGCCACGGTTAACAGGATCGAATTTACAAGATTCGTCAGGCTTGATGATTTGGTGAGTTGGAGCGGTGCAGTTTGCAAGAGGGATTGTGGGGTTTGAACACACCGTTATGCAATCTAATACACTGCATGTGCCACCAGAGTCAGCAAGGATGCTGGCGTTGACCGCTAGGATGTAGGCCATGGTAAGGAACGTGGCTGTCCCGGCTCGAACCTCCGTTGTGAAGGTGGTTTTCCTCTCGGTGAGTTTGAAACGTTTTCCAACTTGACTTTTCTCCATGAAAGCATTTAGTTGAGTCAGAAGAGCGGAGGGTGGCGGTGGTGGAGTCGCCATTGCAGAACCTAAAGAGCTTTGTGTGACTTTAGCTTGTATCAAAGAGGGCATAAAAAAGAGAGCAAGAAATGTGGGGGGTGCGTGATTTGGAGAACTAGCAAGTATAAGAATGTGTTGGCATTAGGCCAGTTTTAATACTCTGATTAATTTCTTAATTTTAATAATTAAAATATAAACAACAATCTGAGATGCCAAATTGATTGGGGTCTGATGATACCTACATTATCTCTATTACTATTAGGATTAATCAGGTTTATTCTACGGGATTAGTAGTGGGGTCTGTTAATTACTTAAATATTCAAAGCTAAAGCATGGTTGTCTGCCATTATTTGGTTTGCAATTTTTTTATATGATAAACTCTCTTCTTTTTTTCAAATAAAAAATAAGGGGCTTGACAATTTGGAGGAACTATTGATGAAAAAGAGAAGTCGAAGCGACATGGAATTTTGTCTTTTTACTGTTTTTTTCCTTTGTCGATATGATAAAAATTGTCTATTTACTGTTTAGTTTCATGGAAGCATAATTCCTTCCTCCTTTCCATTTTGATTTGATGAATCTTTCAAAGCAATTATATACATAGCTTTAAAACTCAACTTGGGTCAAGGTTGAAGCGAGTATCAATTCTAAAAAGAAATATTTATTTAATTTTTTTTAAAAAATAAATTTAAAATAACTAAGTTTTGATTGGATTAAACCCAAATTTTTTATTGGATTAACCATGTTTTTTTTTTTTTAATTCGAATCAATCCAGGCTCTAGATCAACTCGTCATGCCAGTTGGAGTTTTAAAATAATAATTATTAGAAAGAGCCATTTTTTCTTTTTATTTTATCTCTTGTAAAAAAATAAAAATAGAAAAAAGGTATGGTTTTCTTTCTAATTTGTATTGTAAAAAAAATTGCTTTTTGGGGAAGGGAGCAAGCAAAGGGAAGCACTCCCAATAACGGAGCCAAGAATTTTTTCTGCTCTAGGCTATTAAATAAATATATAAATATTTTTTAAGATCAATTATTAACTCATATATATGAATTTTTGAAGTTAACAGTAAATTTTTAATTCAAATACACTACTCAAAATATTAAAAAAATAAATTTAAAAATACATAAAATTGAAATGAAAGTAAAAATAAACTCACTATTAAAGTTACATCTTTCAATGTTTTGTGGAATATAATTCATATATTCGAATCTGAATCGATATTGTAACAACCCCTCAACCGGTATAAAATAACAATTTCATGTCAACTGAAAAACAAAGTAATTAAATTTTTTCCCTCTTTCAATTCCTCCTTCCTATACTTGATTCTGAAAGAGATATTGACAGCCTTAGGATTCTTGTAATCTTATCACGATTAATTAGCTATGATACTCTCCTTATCATACTACCTATAATCTCTCCATGATATCTGTAATATTTCATATTGTTTTTAGAATGATTAGATTATCATGTATATATGCGACAATCACTCTTGTAACCTGCTATATATATGAATAACAACAAAGGCAACAGTAGGTTAACTTTTCTATATGGTATCAGAGCTTGCAATGAGATCTCTCATCGCCTCAATCTTGTCTCCAACCGCTGCTCTTTCTCTAGATTTTACACCTTCTAAAACTCGTTTACCTGGTATTTCCACTAGGCTAGCCTCAAATAATTATCTTCTATGGAAAGCGCAAATTGTTCCAATCTTAAGAGGATATGGTCTTCTTGGATATGTGACAGATGGAGTTCCTTGTCCAGAATTAACCATTGTTGATGCTGATGGTGCATCGCAGCCCAATCCAGCTGCAGCAACTTGGCTGCGTATTGATCAATTGGTCATTGGATGGATCAATAGTTCTCTGTCAGACGGTCCTCTCTCCCAAGTCATCAACAGTGAGTCTAGTTATGATGATTGGACTGTATTGAAGACTCTTTATGGAAGTTATACTTGAGACCGTATTCAGCAAATAAAGGGAGAGTTGCAAACTCTCACCAAAGGCACATATTCTTTAGAAGATTATCTGCACAGAGCTAAGTCGTTGGCCTTGTCTCTTTGTGGTACAGGCAAACCAATGGATGATGATGACCTTATTATTTGTATCCTGCGTGGGCTAGGATCTGAGTTTGATCGTATTGTTGCAGCACTCAATGCTCGTGACATGTTTCCTCCTCTAGAAGGGGTTATTGGCAAGCTTCGTGACTTTGAAATCAGACTTCAAGATACAAGAACGTCTCAATCCAGTGTTGCTTTTTATACTAACAAAAATCGTTTCCATGCCAGATCTCAAGGTAGTCATAATGCTCGTCGTCGTTCTGGCGGTTATCAAAAGATGCATTTCTAGCAATGCAGCAAAGATGTGCATTCCTTTCGTTCTATTGACAATTCTTTTGGAGCCAAGTTGTCCTCCTTTACCCGTGGAAGCCGCAGTTCTGGTCGGGGACGAGGTGGCATTACATGTTTTCGATGTGGCCGTCCAAACCACAAAGCATATGGTTGTTTCGCCTTAGATGAAGAAGCAGAACAATACAAGGCTTTTGCTGCCATTCACATTGGAGACACTACAGAGGACACCTGGTATCCTGACACTGGTGCAAACCAGCACATGACTCTTAATTCCAATGAGGTGCAAGGTATTCATCCCTATTCTGGTACTGATACTGTTATGGCTGGCAATGGTAACGGTTTATCTATAACTGGTATTGGACAGACTACTTTGCCAACTACTACTCTACAGCTCCATAATGTTTTAGTTGTTCCTGATATCAAAGGAAAATTATTGTCTGTGTCTCAGTTTACAAGAGATAATAACTGCTATTTTTTCTTTTATCCATGGGGATTTCTTCTCAAGGACATAAAGACAAATCAAGTGATTCTTAAAGGTCCCATGGCGAATGGTCTATATCCTATCAATCTACAGCAACCCTCAAAGCCTTCACTCAGTTTTCTAGCAAATAAAGTTCTAGGCAGTTTGTGGCACGCTCGCCTTGGTCATCCTCATTCTCAAATTCTTAGCAGATTATGTTTACCATCTTTAAATAAAATGACAGCGTTTTGTGAAAGTTGTATGCTGGGAAAGTCTTCAAAGTTGCCTTTTCATTCTCGTCAAACATATGCAAATTCTTTTCTGCATACATTACATATGGATGTCTGGGGGCCTGCATCAGTCTCCTCTTATGATGGTTTTCGGTTTTATTTACTCATTGTTGATGAATATTCACGTTATATATGGCTTTTCCCTATGGCTCGAAAATCTGATGTTGCCAAAATTTTCCCTGCATTCCATCAACAAATGGCAAAACAATTCACTAACTCTGTGAAAATTATTCAGAGTGATGGTGGTGGTGAATTTGTTAACACAGTATTACAGACTCATTTTGCAGCTAATGGTATAATTCATAGACTTTCATGTCTAGGGACACCTGAATAAAATGGTTTGGCTGAACGAAGACATCGACATATTATCGAGACAAGTTTAACTCTACTAGCACATGCTTCTGTCCCAGTCAAATACTGGACAGCAACCTTCAACACTGTTGTCTTCCTAATCAATCATCTGCCATCTTCAGTTCTTAATCACATGTCTCCTCATGAGCTTGCTTTTAGTTCTTCACCCAACTATGACTTTCTACGGGTCTTTGGTTGCTCCTGCTATCTATTGCTTTCACCTTTTGGTCGGACTAAACTGGAATACAAATCAATATGTTGTGTATTCCTTGGATATTCAGCCAACCATAAGGGATATTGTTGCCTTGAACCACATTCAGGTCGCCTCTATATTAGCAGACATGTCAGATTTAATGAGCAGCATTTTCCATTCAAGAATGTTACAGCCTCTCATTCCTCTCGTAGTCAACTTTTTCAACTACAAGCACTTCCCACATCTCTTCAGAATACTGCTCTACAACATTCACCTACTAGTTCCCAGTCTGCTGGAATGGCTGTTGTAGAGGTTGTGCCAACACAACTGATGGAAGTCATCCACTCTTCAGTACATTTGTCTCCCACTCCACCGCCATCAGCATTGCATTCTTCATCACCTGCGTCTGCTCCTCCCAGTATTCCACAACGTACTCATCAAATGGTCACCCGCACTCAAACAGGGAATCTTAAACCAAAAGTCTTCCTTTCTTCTAGATATCATATGCCTGTTTGTTTTCTTGCTGACCTTGCAGCTCAACCACCAGAGTCAACTTCATACCGACAGGCACTTCAAAATCCTCAATGGAAGCAGGTTATACAAGCTGAAATGGATGCTCTTCATGCCAATAACACATGGACTTTGGTTCCTCGAAAACCAGATATGAATGTAGTAAGCAGTAAGTGGGTCTTTAAAGTTAAAACAAAGTCCAATGGCACACTTGACAGGTATAAGGCTAGGCTTGTGGCCAGAGGCTTTACACAACTTCTAGGGGTGGACTATGATGAAACCTTTAGCCCCGTTGTCAAGGCAAGTACTATTCGGCTCATTCTTACAATCGGTTTATCTCAGGGTTGGACCATTAGACAGTTAGATGTCAACAATGCCTTTCTTCATGGTGATTTACAAGAACGTGTGTACTTGGCTCAACTGCCTGCTTATGAGGATCCTGCTCTTCCACGGCATGTCTGTCTTCTCCTTAAAGCATTGTATGGCTTAAAACAAGCACCGCGTGCTTGGTATATGAAATTCAGCAACTACATCTAATCGATGGGTTTTCTCCGATGTCCTTATGATCAGTCCTTGTTTTATCAACGACAGGGTTCAGATATCCTTCTTTTATTAATTTATGTTGATGATATACTTATTACTGGGAGCTCTCCTTCACAAATCTCTGCATTTATATCTCATCTCTCCTCTGTGTTTAGCATGAAGGATCTCGGTGATATTCATTACTTTCTTGGTCTTTAAATTGCTAGGGATGCAACCACTATCACTGTAACTCAGACACGGTACCTAGTGTCCCTTCTGCAGAAATTCGATCTCGCTGGTGCTAAACCAGTTGCCACTCCTCTTGCCTTAGGAACCTTATTGACAGCCACTGATGGTGCCCTGTTATCTGATCCAACTTTTTATCGCTAGCTTGTTGGATCCTTGCAATATCTTACTCCCACAAGACCTGACATCTCCTATTCTGTTCATCGTGTTTGTTAATACATGTATGCACCTAGGGAGCCTCATCTCATTGTTGTGAAGAGAATATTTCGATATTTGAAGGGCACCCTCAATCTTGGTCTTCACCTTGTTCACACTCCTTTAATTGCTCTTAATGGCTTCTATGATACAGACTAGGCCGACTACCATGATGATCGATAGTCCACATCTGGTTTTGCTATATATATGGGCAACAATCTGTTATCCTGGGGTGCCAAGAAGCAGATCACGGTATCTTGTTCCATGGTAGAGGCAGAATATCGTGCCTTGGCATCCACTACAACCGAACTCATGTGGCTTATGAATTTGCTACATGCTATTGTCTTCCACCTCCAAAGTTATACTGTGACAATATCAGTGTTGTGACTATGGTCAAGAATCCAGTTTTTCATCATCGGACAAAGCGTATTGAAATTGATGTCCATTTCATTCGAGAACGGGTTGCTAGTGGAGATCCTTTGTTAGAACATGTTGCTGGTCCTGATCAAACTGCAGATATCTTCACTAAACCGCTTTGCTCTGCCAAGTTTGTTCCCAATCATGACAAGCTCTTCATTGGTTCACTCCTACCTTGAGCTTGAGGGGGGATGAAAGAGATATTGACAGCCTTAGGATTCTTGTAATCCTATCACGATTAATTAGCCATGATACTCTTCTTATCATGCTACTTATAATTTCTCCATGATATCTGTAATATTTCATACTGTTTTTAGAATGATTAGATTACCATGTATATATGCGACAATCACTCTTGTAACCTGCTATATATATGAATAACAACAAAGGCAACAATAGGTTAGCTTTTCTATAGATCTTCCTTAGATTGGTGTTTTATAAGTTGGACTTTGTAAGTTTACAAGGTTATTCTCTCACTTTTCTTATTTTTTTTCTTAGATTTTTTTTTTATGTTTTCCCCTTACTTTTCTCTATTTTTCTCTTGCCTTTTCTTTTCTTTCTTTTCCTATTCTGCTTCTGCCTAGTCGGTAACATATAAAAGAAAGTAACAGCTGATTTGTTTAATTTTTTAATGGCAAATAACCATTTTACTCTTAATGAGTCGTTTTGCTTTTATTTGACAGTTTATTTTTTTGTTAGCACCGCCAAACTCCGTTCATCCTAAAATTTTAATTAGATTTTATTCAATATATTTTAAGATCCCTCATAAAATTTCAGCTCAATCTGATAGTTAGATTGAAAATTACATCCAATAACATAAAACTGGTCAAATTGTGATTTTTCATCAAATTTCTGAATTTCTCCAAAAATTCTAAAATTTTAACCCAAGTTAAAGCGTCATGTTAGAAGGCTTCACACAAATTTTCAGAATTTTTTGATAACTCAATCGAGAATTACTAATTTATTTTACATAAAACTAGTCAAAAAATATTGATAAAATCTTGACCTAGACTATAGCCCACTCAAGCCTTTAACATGCCTCCGCCCTTGAGCACTCCATTTTAATGGATAATATCAAATTAATATCCCAATTATCCAACAATTCTTAACATACTTTTTTCCAAAATTTTTTTTTTAATCAATTAGGTTTCCGTCAAAATATTTGTTAATGGATATCATAGAAATCGTTTATCAAACACTTGACACGAAAGGTTGGGTTGGTTTGCAGCTTGGAGACATAAATTTTATTCAACGCGTGATAAGTGGTCTTTCGACAAATTCTATGAGGTATCATTAATAATGAAAGATTTGGTTGGTAATTTATTGGGAAATTAATTTAAAATTTTCAATAATGAATATTAACAAAAGGTCTTGATTGAGGGATTTTTAATTCTTTTTGAGAACACAATTGAGAAAAAAGTTGTTCTTTGGGGGATTAAAGAATTAGTGGATAATATATTGGGAAATTAATTTAGAAATTTTCCAATTAATTTTTTACATGATTATGGAATGAATTTTTATACTTTCTAATTAGATTAAAGGTTTAAGGATTGAACTTTTATATAATTAATGCAAAATCGTACACATTTATCTATAAATTCAATTATTTTTTTAGTTATGTGTTATATATGTCTTTGATTCAGTTTATTTCTTGGTGTTTTTATAGATTACATTGACTCATTTATCATTGATTTATATTAATATAATCTCAACCTTTATAATCTTGGAGTCAGGGTTCCTTGAGATAAATCGCAGGAGTACTACGAGGTTCTCATTCCTTAATTTTCACAAAAGGTTCTGTAAACCAATCTTATAATTTTTTTTAAAAAAAATTATTTTAAATATTAAAGAATTAGACAAAAAATCCAATAAAATATAATAAATAAAAAGATTCAAGATAACCGGGTAATTTTCAAAACCAATAAAAAAATTTCACAAAAAGCAAGTTAAGAAAAAAAAAACAGAACTCAATCTTCAATTTAATAAATGTTAAAGAATGAAACAAGAAAAAATTAGCTTAAATAAAAAAAAATAAAAAACTACTCAAACCCGAGCGAACCTCCTATATCTGGTCAAATCTTTAAAACTCACAACTTGTGAAATTCTGGAGCCAAGTTCAATCAAGAAGTTGTATTACTAACCAATTTCAAAATATCAATTTTAAAAACTTGCGCAAAGGAAAAAAAAGAACAAATTTAAAAGATGAAAAAATTAAAGGGAGATGAAATTGAAAAAACATTTCAATTTTATAAATTATTAGAGATAACAAAAATTATATAAAAAAGAATAGAAACAAAATTTAAAGAATTAACAAATTAAAATGATGTTCTAGAATTTTTAAGCAACGAAAATCTAGAAAAAAGTAGAAAAAAAGAGGAAAAATAGTTGTCGGAGCCAAACCGGCTTGAATCTTGAAGCCGGCATGAATCTTGAAGCACACATCATCCCATCATGGAAGGGGTATGGTGAGGATTCCAACACCGCCAACGAAGGCAGTTTTCAGTGGCCAAGCAACCCCACACCCCACTCAAAAGGTGAGGGGTCGCTCACTTACTCGCACGTGCAATAAGTTTTTTTTAATGTTTAACATTTATTAAAATTTAAAAATACCTTGAACTAACATGAATATATTACAAAAGAACCATGGTATAAAGATCAAAAAGCTCATGTAAGAGAGTTTATTTGACTTTATCTTAAAGAACACTAAAGTATTTACAGTATTTTGACTCAGGGTTAAATTAATAATTATATTATAAAGAGCTAAACGCCCCTGGGTAAAAGATAATTTTTTTTTTATTTTAGGGTTAAATTAATGGTTTTACTATGCAATAAAAAATGAAATGATCAATATTGTCATAACCCAATTTTTAACCATTGTTTTTGTATTTTTCAAAAAAAAAATCTAAAACATTATGTCTTTTTAGTCAATTTAGTTTTTTTTTCATCATTTTTATTAATTTTTATGTGCTTAGAAGTAATAATGATAAAACAATTAGGAGACAAATCTACAATTAGGATAATTAATGGCAATCACAAAGACAAATTTAGAAGAAAATATATATTAAAGATAATATTTTGTAAGAAAGGATGTTGTAAGGATGATATTGTTCTTCTCTTAAATATAACTAACTCCTTACCTGAATTTTTGGAGCTAAAACTTATTTTTAAAAATTTTATTTTTCTTTAATCATTTGATGGCGATTTAATTTCTTTTAAGTTCATAGAGTCTTGACCAACGTCACGATGTGACAAATATAACCCTGTAAATTTGAAAAAAAATAATTATTTTATGATAAAAATATGGCATCGCTTCCAATACTTAGTTTAGAGGTTTTAAGATTCGAGATAATTTTATAATTACACAATACCTTTCTAAGTTTTAGTGAACAATAATTTATCTTCCCCTTCATGTTTTTATTAATACGGACCACCTTCAGCAGCAATTCGGTGTCACACGACGCATTCGAAGACTACCCATAAGAGGCTGTCAAAAATGCCCTAGGGTTGTCTCCCAACCCATCCAACAGGCCTACAGGAAATGTAAATTTCTGTCCTGAGAACAAATACCGTATATGTACCAACATTGATATATACAGAATAAAGCAGCAACAATTCTTGCTTCCACACAAAGTGACTGCTGTCTAATTAATATATATATATATATATATATATATATATAGACACACACCAGCTTTTGTGTCTTAGCTTGGCCGGTGGAGACCCACGCTTATTTTCTTTTTTAAATAAAAGAGAGTGCATGGATTAGAAGCTGGAAGACTCTTTAATTTAGAAGTTACAGTGTATTATTGAGATAATACTATGGTACTAATTTTGGTCCCTTATTAATTTACAAGTAAATTGCACGAACCCAAACATGTCATATCAGTAGTGGAATTGGGGGTCCTTAACTTTATAAGTTGTAGGACCCTTTTGATGGGTTATAGAACCATGCAACACTCGAGAGGTTCATCTGAAGTAGAACAGATTGATCTATGATTTATCAATTTAAGATTTGATTTAGGTTGATTTTGATTTTGAATTGATTAGAGAATTGATCCGGCCATCCTAGAGTAACTCGGTAAAATATAATAATTTTTATCAAAAATAAAATTATTTTAGTTTTTTATTAATATCCGAAACGAAGTTATTTTAAATGAAAATTAAGAACAAACTATAAATAAATGATCTGAATATAATATTTGCTAATCCGAGATTGATTTATCCATCTTATAACTCGAGCATTGAACCAAGTCATGGATCAACTGTGGTTTTTTTTTATGCAGATTAGAGGATTATCTTTGAGTATAATAATTACAGCATGAATATCTATTTTAATATATATAAAAAAAAGTTGGAACAAACATGGCATAATTAGTGACTAAACATGCTAGTTTCTTTAATCCAACCCATTAGGAATCATTTACATGCATGCAAGTTCTTTCAATTTGAATTAAACTCCATGAGTTAAGGCTAATGTTATGGATATGTGCCTCTCCCACTTTCGTTTAGTAGATATGCAGTCAAGGATTCTATTTTATTTTATTTTTTTGAGAGAAATTAAAATCAAAGTTGTAATCAACAGCTTGAACCTTCACGTTTGGTAATGGGCTTCACGTTGGTCTCATCACCAAAAAGTTCAAAATTAAAGTCAATAAAAAATATATTTCATTTCTGGGTCGGCAGAAAGCAATTTTGACTTCGTGAATAAATCCAACATAGTAGGTTTAATCTGACTAATTAATTATTTAAAGTAATACTCCAAATTAATCTATATTCTCATCTTTGTTTGGTTTGCTAGCTATTGATCATTTATCCCTTTTGTGGCAGACAGAGAGTTGATTTTTTTTTTCAATGGGACAAAACACACTTGCATGAATTCACCCAAGCCATTATATATCCTTCCATGCGTTTGAAAATTGAGATACCAATTATTCATAACTTTGTCATTTCTCTCTTGGGATTATTATTACCAGTTCCTTTGTCACATGCAATGATAATTCTATTTCATGACATTTCATAGATGACATGCATTCCCATTCTACCAATTAGACTACTGATCAGCAACAATTCTGATACTTCGAGCATTTATTAAGGTATTTATGGTTTCGAAACCTAAACCTAAACGTTCTTCATGATTTATATGGAGGAAGAGGTGGTTGCGCTAATAGATGTATTCTTCACATGTAAAAATAGTAATGGATATTCACGAGTTGAGTTCAAAATAAATATTTAAACTCGAATCAAACCCGATCGGATATGAATTTTTGATATCTAACGTGAATGGGTATTGGGTATTCATAGTTCAAAATCAAATACTATAATTGTATACACCTTCACGTCGGTGTGGATCTTGGGATGAATTTGTCATCCCAATTCAAATGTGTGATCCATGATTTCATAAGAATGTGCATCACCAACCAAATGTTAGGGTTTCAAGTTGAGGACGTTGGCAAATAGAAAACAATGGCCTTATTAAGCCCATGCAAATTGACGATAAATCCTGTATAACCATTCCAAGTTGGGCTTTATAGTATTCGAGAACGAGCATTGCGCATAGTTTGATCTCTTTTTTTATATTTTCTCTACGGAGCAGGCATAGTTTGACCCTTTCTTTCTTAGATAATTTCTTAGTTTGACCTTGTTTCTCCCACTCCGTGGTCATTGATTGAAAATATATAATCCCGCTAGCAAGTGCCACACACACTCCAACATGCGGGTTGTCTTTGTACTCTTTGGACGGCACGTGAGATATTACACGGTAGCCATAGCCAAATGGTGGTGTCCAGGGCGGCTTTCAAACAATCTTAGCTTCCCCTTCATCTCGATACGGTGCGTTTGCCAAACGATCCCTCGGATTGACGCATGGAATCTTTTTTCTTTTTTTTTCCTCCTCCTCAATTTCAACATTCACCCTTCAAAACTTAAAAAACAAGTTATTTTTTATAATTAATTATTATTTTTATATATATATTATTAAATTAACAAGGTTTATTTAACCAGTAAGTCAATCATCTAAATATTATATTTTTCTTGCTTTTTAAAAACACTAACGTCACCTTAATATTTTTTTATGTTTGAAAAAAATTTAAATTATTGCACATCTTGTACAAACTAAAATACTGGTCGTTGATTGTGATAATAATAATTAAAAAAGAAAGAAGATACTGACTCAATTTTATTTTTCGTCAACATTGATGAATTTAGCTATACTTTTCTTCACTGTCAACATGTTTTGACGAAAGAAAGAGCAAAGTAATAGAAAATTATTCATCTATCTATTTATATATACAAAAAAAAAACATTATGAAAAATGGTTTATAGTTCAATGAACCCTAAACTATGTAATTAAGAATAGATGAAAATAGATAAGTTTTTTTAATATTCGAAGAATTAGACATATTCTAAATCCTAGATCTTAAAGATGTATTGTCCTCATACTGTATAAACATGAAAAACATACTTTATAGTTTTAAACTCCAAATTTCATAGATGCAAGATTTTCACCACGGAGATAATTGTTTTGGTTGAGAAAAATATATATAAATCATAAGAACTAATTAATGTAGTTTATATAATTGGATTTTTTTTTTAAAAATGGACATTTTTTATATTCAAATGTGTGAAACCTGTATAGTAAGCAACATCTTTATATTCAAGGTCCGGTTCGATTCGGTTCAATCGATTTTATAACCCTTAAACTGAAATCAATCTAGATTGAGTTTTTTTTTTGTTTTTCCGGTTTGGATTTTTCATTTAATTTTTTTTTGTTTTCTTGGTACAATTGATTTTTTTTGTTTTTTTTGCTCACTCCGCTCCGACAAGTTGACATGGGGTCTGAATTGGTCCAAGTTGAAGAAAAAATATAAAAAAATAAAATATTCATCTAATCCGATAAAAAACTCGAATTGACCCACTGGTCTGATCAATTTAAAGCTGGCTGAAACAAAACTCGATCTTCAACACTGGTGACATTTTTTGAAAAGAAAAATACTCAATACAATATCATTTTGATTCTTTTTTAAAAAGCAAATTAACCCAAATTAACCTATAACCTCGACCTTTCCCCTAGTTATATTTTACAACAATGGTGGTGATCACCATAATACACACATATAAAGAACTCTTATCTTATACTTGTATATTCACTAGTTGTTCTTGTTGGACTTTACTTCACCATGTCAAAGCTAAAACCCTAATCTTCGCATCCATAACTTAGCAAAAAACTTCAACACGCGACCCATTTTATTTGTACACAAAACAAGCTAAAATTGTTAAGATTCATCATTCACGTGAACAGAAAGCCACATCTTAACTAAATG
>Ga0325402_1003114_pt1 | contig 14816 bp, 6 predicted proteins | sample PopdelMetagenome_22_FD_207212 | JGI IMG/M metagenome (GOLD analysis project Ga0325402, IMG submission 207212) | Populus deltoides microbial communities from Bellville, Georgia, United States - Xylem-PdKOR-R3 | ecosystem: Host-associated > Plants > Phyllosphere > Stem > Wood/Secondary xylem... | reverse complement strand
AACCACTTGCATGGTCCAATCCCAAGTTCGATTTTCAAACAAGAGAACTTGCGAGTCCTTATTCTTGCGTCCAATAGTAAATTGACAGGTGAGATTTCTTCTTCTATTTGCAAGCTGAGATACCTTCAGGTCATGGACTTGTCCAACAGCAGCTTTAGTGGTTCTATGCCACTATGTTTGGGGAACTTCAGCAACATGCTCTCGGTATTGCATCTAGGCATGAACAATCTTCAAGGCACCATCCCTTCAACATTTTCAAAGGATAATAGCTTGGAATATCTCAACCTCAATGGAAATGAATTAGAAGGGAAAATATCACCGTCTATCATCAACTGCACAATGTTGGAAGTGCTTGATCTTGGCAACAACAAGATTGAGGATGCATTTCCCTACTTTCTAGAAACGCTTCCAAAGCTGCAAATTCTTGTCCTAAAATCGAATAAACTCCAAGGTTTTGTGAAGGGTCCAACTGCACATAATTCCTTCTCTAAATTACAGATTCTTGACATCTCTGACAATGGTTTTAGTGGGTCATTGCCAATTGGGTATTTCAATAGTCTTGAAGCAATGATGGCCTCAGATCAAAACATGATTTACATGAAAGCAACAAATTACTCTAGCTATGTCTATTCCATAGAAATGACATGGAAAGGTGTAGAAATTGAGTTTCCAAAGATACAAAGTACCATCAGAATACTTGATTTGTCAAAAAACAATTTCACTGGAGAGATTCCAAAGGTGATCGGAAAGCTTAAAGCACTCCAACAACTCAACCTTTCTCATAATTCCCTTACAGGTCATATCCAATCATCATTAGGAAATTTGACCAATTTGGAATCATTAGATCTATCTTCAAATTTGCTTACCGGAAGGATTCCAACGCAGCTGGGGGATCTAACATTTCTTGCAATCCTAAACCTTTCACATAACCAGCTCGAGGGGCGTATACCAAGTGGAGAGCAGTTCAACACCTTTAATCCAAGCTCATTTGAAGGAAACTTGGGTTTATGTGGATTTCAAGTACTAAAAGAATGCTACGGTGACGAGGCACCATCATTGCTGCCATCAAGCTTTGATGAAGGAGATGGTTCAACATTGTTTGAAGATGGATTTAGATGGAAAGCTGTGACAATGGGGTATGGATGTGGGTTTGTGTTTGGAGTTGCAACGGGATACATCGTGTTTAGAACGAAAAAACCTTCATGGTTTTTTAGGATGGTTGAAGATATATGGAATCTCAAGATCAAGAAAAAAAAAAAAAGAATGTTAGCAGATATGGTGCTAGAAGAAACTAAATAATTCAATTGATATTTTCAAGTAAGTTTTGCAAGCATTTGAGTTTTCGGATTTAATGTTCACAGTTTATGTTAGGCTATATTTTCTCTACAATTTATTTGATCAGTCTTACCTTTCTAATTTTGCAGTACAAACAAGATATCAAGTGGATTTGACATTAAAACAACACTAAGGTGGCAGATTCATCGTATTGGATTCCCTTTCCCTTTTTCTTTTTTTTACTTTCAAGGTTACTTTTACGAAAAAGATTCCATGTATGTAATAGGTCAAGCAAGCAATAGTTTGTGTTAACTATAAAATCATTTATGTTTTATTGAGTTATGAACATTTCCTTATTCTTGGTCACTTAAATAAATCTCCCTTTCTGGGGGTATTTTGAGATTTAGAGAGTTATGAACAGATTGCTTTACAAACCTACGAGTGCAAGCAAATTAAAACAATTGTTATAAAGTTAAAAGAACAACACTCGACTGACTGATGGATTTAGTTCTTATAACAGCAGCAATATTTACAAGCAAAATAGAGCAATTCTGATAACTTGTAAGTCATAAATAACTATTAAAAAGTGTAACAAGCCCATCTCAACAGGCACAACTCTTACACAGAGCCAAAATCAGTCAACATTGATGATTTAGAAAATCAAGATAGGTATTGATACCATGTTAAGAGCTCTAGGCTACAGCAAATCTACAATCCTAAGTCGCCTAAAAACAACATATTCTACTTAGAACATTTCAGAATAGGAAAAACATTAAAATAATTTAAAATACAATTTCTCATGGCCTGACATTAAGAAAAAACAGATGAATATTTCAAGGGTCTTGATTATCCAACTGAAGATTCAAGATTTGAGATACTGCGAGTTTAGAGAGCTTATTAGTTGCGGCTTGAACCTGATAGTCATCTGACTGCCTTGGCCACTCATTTGCAGCAACCCTAGTCTTAGTTGATGTGCCAAGAACTCTCTGCAAGTCTGACTACGACAATGGCCTTGAACCTGATAGTCATCTGAGGTGCCTGAGAAAGAATCACGATGTAGAAACTCAATAAAGGGTTAAAAAATCGACAACAAGCTCAAACAATGGAAAGATAAAATCCTCATGGTAATATTTTTGACACCAATAGCTATCCCTTGTAGTCCATAAAAACACTTTGTTTAATTTCTCAGAGTTCTCATGAGGGATACATAAAAATACCACACAACAACAAAAATACCAATATTGCGATCATTTTGCAATCTCATTCATCGGAGTAAGATCCATTAGATAAGCAAGCTACATTGCCTAATTGTTTTAAGTTAATAGAGCATCAAACAAAATCTTGCTGCTAATAAAGATCTTCAATAAGGACAAGTTAGGAATGTTCAATCTTAGTTAGGAATGTTCACAAAGTGCTACCTTGCTTTCATTATCAGAGTGAAACTAAATTTTCCTCAACATGATCGGTGGGTGACAGCAAGTTCTAGAATAACAAGGCAATAATTTTAAATCATTATTTTGCTAAATGCAAGACAAAGCTCAAGCACATGAGGCAATTCAAATGCGATCTATACTCACCAAGACTTTGTGCATTGCCCACTTGCTCATCAGATTAGAGATCCTCACATTTATACAAACAACTCCAGACTCTTTGGCAATAGCTGATGTAAAGCATGGTCTTCCCGGTGCCTGGAGGTCCATATAACAATACCCCTTTTTGTGGACCAAGAAGTTTCCCATGTGAGAAGAGCTCAGGTTTCTGCAGAGGAAGAATCACCAGTTCATACAAACCTTGCTTGATAGATTTCAATCCTCCAATTGATTCTAAACCAACCATAAATTCTAAACCCTCTATTCCAATCAATTATATTTTCAACATGAGAACATGGCCACATTGGATAGTGTTTAGGAGTTAGGCTTGATTATTACAAAGCAGTTCAAATCTTCCACAAAGCAATGGCAATCAGAAGGTTTCATAATTAAGAAGTTGGTTTTTTATCCAAATTTCATCATGCATAGAAAGAACTAATATCTATATTTGCCGGTTATTGTCATCATATTGGTTCAAGGCCAAGTCTTCAAATTTAATTTCTTCCAACAATGGACCTGCCCCAGTCAGTCATTGGAGTAAGATTCATTAGATAAGCAAGCTACAGTGCCCTGTTTTTAAAGTTAATAGAGCATCCAACAAAATCTTGCCGCTAATAAAGATCTTCAATAAGGACAATCTAGGAATGTTCAATCTTAGTTAAGAATGTTCACAAAGTACTACCTTGCTTCCATTATCAGAGAGGTCCATATAACAATACCCCCTTTGTGGACCAAGAAGCTTCCCGTGTGAGAAGAGCTCAGGTTTTCCGCAGAGGACGAATCACGAGTTCATACAAAGCTTGCTTGATAGATTCCAATCCTCCAATTGATTCAAATTCCACATCTATGTGGAATAAATTGCAGCATATTAATAAACCATTAAACCAGCCATAAATCCTAAAGCCTCTATTCCAATCAATTATATTTTCAACATGAGAACATGGCCACATTGGATAGTGTTTAGAGGATAGGCTTGATTGTTACAAAGCAGTTTAAATCTTCCACAAAGTAATTGTAATCAGAAGATTTCATAATTGCAAAGTTGGTTTTCGAATCCAATTTCATCGGGTATAGAAAGAAATAATATCTATATTTGCCAGTTACAGCATCATATTGGTTCAAGGCCCCGTCTTCAAATTTAATTTCTTCCAACTATGAACCTGTCCAAGTCAATCACGCAAAAGGCTATTACTGAATGTAGCAGCCATCAGCATTCTCATAGTATCATTTTCAAAAAAGGTGGACTCGCATAATTGTAACTAATCATGTGCCATTAGTTTATGATATAGCAGAGACTCGAATCTACTCCATATGATGGATATTTTCATGTATTCAGTTACATTAGAAACTCCGAGTATTTGTTGCATGGTAGCAGCCAACAAAGTATGGACAACCTAGAAAACAAGTGGCACATTTGAAGACGCCAAGAAATATTATAACTATCTATGGTTGTATAAACAATGACAATAGTACTATAACACCAACCCAGAGGTCTCCAGTTTCCACCAACCCAAAACAACTCCATCTACCCAACAAAACTTGAAATTCAATCATATCCCATTCAGCATGAGCAATCACTCCCCAACATCCCCAAAACTGATCGAAGCACCTATCTTCACCAAAACACCCTGATTCCCTGCAATAACCCACTAAACCACACACATCCCTCATTGCAGTCTTAACCTCATCCCATTATCACACAAATTTCAAACTTCTTGCAGATAAATGACAACTCAAGCATGCTATATCACAACCCAGAGGCCTAAGCTCCAACCCACCAGTTCAAAAGTTCAACAAACAACTCAATTTGAAATAAACTTAGTTTCAGCGACCACAAAGCAACTCCATTCATCCCAGAAAAACTGGAAATTTAATCCCATCCCATTCAGCACAAGCAATCACTCCCCTATATCCCAAACATCGGTTAAAGCACCTATCTACACTAAAACAACCAAATCCCCCCCAATCCTTATTCCCTACAATAAACCACCCACATCCCTCATTGCAATATCAACCTCAACCCCACCTATCACACACAAAACTCAAACTTTTACAGATAAATGACAATTCAAGCATCTAATAAAACCAATAGCACATAATAAAAACAAAGCCTTTATGCCATTAACTAACCCTATTATCCAAATTCACAAAATTCTTCGTTCCATTATCTGACCATATAACCAAAATTCACAAAATCCTCCAGAAAACAATGAACCAAAACAAACCCTAAATTCCGATAAATTACCCCTAGAACCAAGATTCACAGAATCCTTCAAGAAACAAAAAAGAAAAAAAAATCAAAAAATGCAAAAAAATCCAAACTTTTCAACAAAAACAGAAACCTTGACACACACTTCATAAGGGTTTGTTTAGATAAGGTGACGACCCAAACGCTTGGTAATTTCCTTCTTCTGTTCAAGGGCTTTCTATGATGCTCCACGATTCGGGTCAAGTTTCCTGAGCCCAGCAAACAACACCAAACAACTTAAAGCTGCACTTGCTGCATTTAACACTAGTTCTTGCAAAAAACTTGGTTTCTGAAGAGCCCCCAATAGACGACGATATTAAGGTTTTTTTATGTAAAAATTAATAAAGGAAAAAGGAGTAAGATTTATTGAAGTAATGTTGTGTTTAGTAGTCTTTTTATTGTTTTTGAGTTTTGGGAGTTCTTGGGGAGTAAGGAAGGAGGAGTGAGAGAGAGGGGTTTCTGAATTTTGTATTTGTGTTTTAAAGTACAATAATGTCCTTGGTTTGGAGTTCCTTTTGGGTGGTCTGTTGGGGTTGTGTTGTAAATTTATGTGCTGGAGACCAGATGGCGGTGGTTAGGGTTTGGACTTAGTAGGGGTGAGCATTTTCAGTTCAGTTTTTATTTAAAAAAATAATCAAAATAAAATTTTAAAAAACTCAAAAATTCAAACCGGAACCAGGTCAAACCGACCGGTTTTAATTCAGTTTTTTAATAGAAAAACCAGAAAACCAGTATAATTTTTTTTGGGCTTTTCTGGGCTTTCTAATTAGGCTTATAATTAATGTTAATATTATCTAATTTTGTTACAAGATTCTATAATATATTTAATATTTTTTGTCATTGAATATTCATTTATATTAAATTATTAGTGCTAATATTGTGTTTAATATGTTGCAAGTCTTTCTAATATTTGTGTTTTAGACTCCTCTTACATCATGTTTAAATAACACACACACCAAGTTAAAATTTAAATTACAAAGCATTGCCTTCAAAAAGGCTTAAAAAGAAACAACAAATAACCTTGCCATAAAAAATAAAACACTTCATGCAAAAAATATAAATCTTCATTGTGCACATCATCCCAATCGAAAAGCACATCAAGATAACAAGAACATTGCACTTTGATTCCTTAATACCTTTGACATCAAAACCTGGAAATCAAGATCTAAAATTATAACATGATAAAATAAATAATATGTAAAAATAAAAAGTAGTATTTTACCATCAAAGTCACTTTTAAACTAATTATCATTCATTGCTAAATGTAACTTTCCACCAAATTCTACAAAATAAAAAATTAGACATGTTAGATGATTGCAAACGATTTAATTAATAAATCACAAAATAAAAATTACAAGTTTATAAGAAAGAATTACCTGATTCAAGGCACTGTTCTCTTTTCATAAAATAAAAAAAATTCAGTTTTCAGAATTGATAAATTACAGTAAACATATTTGTTTAGCACACACCACAACAATGAAAGGCACTAAGCCACTAACTAAGCTTAGACACCTCATTAAAGTAACCTTTTGGCATGATAATAGTCCTGTTACCATGTTAATTGTAAGCCCCTATAAAGGAGGTCATTCAAAATTTGACAGCAAGTGCCGGCAAGACTATACAGAATATAATCAAAATATTAATCCATATTCCCAGAATCCACAGAATATACAGAATACAACCAAAAAGTTGATCTGCAGAATCCATATTCCCAGAATCCACAAAATACAACCAAAATATTAATCACAGATTTTTTAATGCATAAAAAAATCACAAAATACAACCAAAACATTGCTGGTAAATTAATCACAGATGCAATTTTACAAGTGAAATGTCGGGACAATAACATTTTACAAGTGGGTAAGGACTACAAGCTGTTAAGAAGCCTAAGATTTATTAATTGGATCTCTGGTGGACAAAAAAAAGAGTGTTAATTATTGCATCAACCGGTAAGAGACTAAGAGTAAATTAGGGGGAGAAAGATAATATTTATTTTCAAATCATATTACTTGTATTTCATAATATATACATATAAAATTATAAATGTTCTATCGACTCGAAATCTTGAATTAACCAGCTCTCTTTTATGGTTTGGTTTCTGAGAGCTATCATCCATTTTGTGGGTAATATAAAGTATGTCAATGCTATAAAAAAAAATTGTATTGCATCCTGAATTCCAAATTAAGACTCACCGTAGAAGATCTTTTGCTTCAAAATTCCGATATTAATCTAGATTTCATTATTTTTTCATTGCTACTGCCTACTCATGACCTTAATAAAACACGAATTCATTACCATATTATCTTTCTCAGCAAAGAAAAACACGTTGTCTGTTCAAAACCTAACCAAGCTAAGAGATCTCAATTTGGGTTCTGTAAATATTTCTTTGGTTGCACCAAATTCCTTGACGAATCTGTTCTCTTCTTTGTCATCTCTTTCCCTCAGTGGTTGTGGATTGCAGGGGAAGTTCCCGGGTAACAACTTTCTCCTCCCAAACCTTGAATCACTGGATCTGTCATACAACGAAGGCCTCACTGGCTCTTTTCCTTCGTCCAATTTGAGTAATGTCCTCTCTTGGTTGGATCTTTCTGATACAAGAATTTCAGTTTATTTAGAAAACGACTTAATCAGTAATCTAAAGTCATTAGAATATATGTCTCTTCGTAATTGTAACATTATAAGGTCAGATCTGGCTCTGCTTTGTAATCTCACACAGCTCACCTATTTAGATCTCTCTCTCAAGTAACAATTTTAGTTGTCAGATCCCGTCATTACTTGGAAACCTTGTACAGCTTCGTAGCTTGTTTCTCGGTTCCAATAAATTTATGGGTCAAGTTCCAGATTCTTTGAGTAGCTTGGTCAATCTTTCATATTTAGATTTATCAAATAATCAACTAGTAGGCGCTATCCATTCTCAATTAAATACCCTTTCAAATCTACGATCTTTATATTTATCCAACAACTTGTTCAATGGAACAATACCATCCTTTTTGTTTGCTCTTCCTTCTTTAGATGATCTTGACCTTCATAACAATAATTTCATAGGTAATATAAGTGAACTCCAACACGATTCATTAAGATTCCTTGATTTGAGCAGCAACCACTTGCGTGGTCCAATCCCAAGTTCGATTTTCAAACAAGAGAACTTGACAACCCTTATTCTTGCGTCCAATAGTAATTTGACAGGTGAGATTTCTTCTTATATTTGCAAGCTGAGATTCCTTCGGGTCCTAGACTTGTTCACCACCAGCTTGAGTGGTTCTATGCCACAATGTTTGGGGAACTTCAGCAGCATGCTCTCGGTATTGCATCTAGGCATGAACAATCTTCAAGGCACTATCCCTTCAACATTTACAAAGGACAATAGCTTGAAATATCTCAACCTCAATGGAAATGAATTCGAAGGGAAAATACCATCGTCTATCAACAACTGTGCAATGTTGGAAGTTCTTGATCTTGGCAACAATAAGATTGAGGATACATTTCCCTACTTTCTAGAAACGCTTCCAAAGCTCCAAATTCTTGTCCTAAAATCCAATAAACTCCAAGGTTTTGTGAAGGGTCCGACTGCATATAATTCCTTCTCTAAATTACGGATTCTTGACATCTCTGACAACAATTTTAGTGGGCCATTGCCAACTGGGTATTTCAATAGTCTTGAAGCGATGATGGCCTCGGATCAGAACATGATTTATATGAGGGCAACAAATTACACTGGCTATGTCTATTCCATAAAAATGACATGGAAAGGTGTAGAAATTGAGTTTACGAAGATCCGAAGTACTATCAGAGTGCTTGATTTGTCAAATAACAATTTCACCGGAGAGATTCCAAAAGTGATAGGAAAGCTTAAAGCACTCCAACAGCTCAACCTTTCTCATAATAATTCCCTTATAGGTCATATCCAATCATCATTAGAAAAATTGACTAATTTGGAATCATTAGATCTATCTTCAAATTTGCTTACCGGAAGGATTCCAACGCAGCTGGGGGATCTAACATTTCTTGCAATCCTAAACCTTTCACATAACCAACTCGAGGGGCCCATACCAAGTGGAGAGCAGTTCAACACCTTTGATGCAAGCTCATTTGAAGGAAACTTGGGTTTATGTGGATCTCAAGTACTAAAACAATGTTACGGTGATGAGGCACCATCATTACCGCCATCAAGCTTTGACGAAGGAGATGATTCAACATTGTTTGGAGAAGGATTTGGATGGAAAGCTGTGACAGTGGGGTATGGATGCGGGTTTGTGTTTGGAGTTGCAACGGGATACGTTGTGTTTAGAACAAAAAAGCCTTTATGGTTTCTTAGGATGGTTGAAGATAAATGGAATCTCCAGAGCAAAAAAACAAAGAAGAATGCTGGCAGATATGGTGCTAGAAGAAACTAAATAATGCAATTGATATTTTCAAGTAAGTTTTGCAAGCATTGAGTTTTCAAATTTTATATTCACAGTTCTTGTTAGGCTATCTTTTCTCTACAATTTATTTGATCAGTGTTACCATTCTAATTTTGCAGTACAAACAAGATATTATGTTGATTTCACACGGAAACAACATCAAGGTTAATTGGGTGGCAGATTCATAGTATTGGATTCCCTTTACTCTCTTTTTTTTCCATCAAGGTTAATTGGGTGTTACTTCTATGAAAAAGATTCCATGTATGCAAGCAATAGTTTGTGTAAACTATAAAATCATTTATGTTTTAGGTCCTTTTGATGTGTTCATTTCCTTATTCTTAATCACTTAAATCAATCTCCCTTTCTTGGAGTATTTTAAATTTTATAAGAATTAAAGCAATTCTGTTCTCACAACAGCAGCAATATTTGTAAGCAAAATAGAGTAATTCTATAACTTGTAAGTCATAAATGACTATTAAAAAGTGTAAGAAACCCATATCAACATGGACAAACAATGTTCCACAATTCTGACACATAGCCAAAATCATCAACAAAATCAGTCAGCATTGGTGATTGGCAAGTTTATATCTAAAGCAAAAGAAAAGCAAGATAGGTATTAATACCACGTTAAGAGCTCTATGCTACAGCAAATCTGCAATTTTGAGTCGCCTAAAAACAACATATTCTACTTAGAGCATTTCAGAATAGGAAAAACATTAAAATAATTTAAAATACAATTTCTCTTGGCCTGATATCAAGAAAAAACAAATCAATATTTCAAGGGTCCTGATTATCCGACTGAAGATTCAAGATTTGAGATACTACGAGTATAGAGAGCTCGTTAGTTATGGCTTGAACCTGATAGTCATCTGACTACCTGGCCACCTAGGTGAATGTGAGCTTGACCTCCTGTACTCATTTGCAGCAACCCTAGTCTTAGTTGATGTGCCAAGAACTCTCTGCAAGTCTGACTGGGACAATGGCCTTGGTGCCTAAGAAAGAATCCCAAAGAAGAAACTCAATAAAGGGTTAAAAAATCCACAGCAAGCTCAAACAATGGAAAGATAAAATCCTCCGGTTAATATTTTTTAACACCAATAGCTATCCCTTGTAGTTCATAACAACACTTTGTTTAATTTCTTCTAGTTCTCATGAGGAACCATACTATCTTCTATCCATTGCAATGGAAGTAATTGGTTTTGGAAAGAGCACAACAAGCAACAATTACCAAAACTTTTCCATGACACCCTCAGGCATGCATGGGATTTCTATGCAAATATTACAAATCAATAAAAATACCTTGAAGAATTAGCTGGGATTATAACAAATCACAGATGAGAACCAGTGTAGCCCTCACACAAACTTGTTGTGCAGTCAAAGTCAATTTTGCTTTTGATCTTCTCCCCTTTCAAAACAACCTTCAGGATCTCAACCCTCTCTCTTCGATCAGGTATCCCAATTTCAAAGGCCTCAGGAAGACGTTGGAGGATTGCTTCATCGAGTTCTGAAGGTCAGTTGGTTGCAGCAAGTACCATCACTTGTGCATTCTCTATAAGAATATTATCAATGAATCTGGTCAGGCCAGGCCCATGAATAAATCACACTTTCACAAATCTTACATGAAATGCATTCTAGCAAGTCACTGCATTGAAAGACTACACAAATGCAGCACTTGTTTCAAGAGTAAGAACTCACGATCTGTAGTAAATACATCCCATAATGCCATGAACTCAAGCTTCATGCCTCATGATCTGTAGTTTATAAGCCAGGCTAAAAACAGCAGCAACTACAATAGCATAGAAGAGAATCAACAACAATCAGATTATGAAAACTTAGTTAATTACTTCTAAATCTGTTTCTAGCCAGCACAGAACCAACAAGATTTGCATGGATTCAAATGCAGAAAAGAATATAATGAGGGATGGTTTCAACACAAAGATGTAGTTGCTAAATACAGTAATGACCACTTTCACAATTGCCAGAATGCATGCCATTCAGTTACTTTTGTTATATCCCTGATGCAGGATACATAGAAATACCACACAGCAACAAAAATACCAAAATTATGATCATTTCGCAATCTCATTCATCGGAATAAGATCCATTAGATAAGCAAGCTACAGTGCCCTGTTTTTTAAAGTTAATAGAGCATCCAACAAAATCTTGCTGCTAATAAAGATCTTCAATAAGGACAGGTTAGGAATGTTCAATTTTAGTAAAGAATGTTCACAAAGTACTACCTTGCTTCCATTATCAGAGTGAAACTAAATTTCACTCAACATAATTGGTGGGTGATAGCAAGTTTTAGAATAACAAGGCAATAATTTTAAATCATCATTGTTTTACTAAATGCAAGACAAAGCTCCAGCACAAGAGAGGCAATTCAAATGCGATCTATACTCACAGAGCTTTTGTGCATCGCCGAACCACTTGCTCTTCAGATTAGAGATCCTCACATTTATAAAAACAGCTCCAGACTCTCTGACAATAGCTTTTGCAAGCATGGTCTTCCCGGTGCCTGGAGGTCCATATAACAATACCCCCTTTTATGGACCAAGAAGTTTCCCATGTGAGAAGAGCTCAGGTTTCCGCAGAGGAAGAATCACCGGTTCATACAAAGCTTGCTTGTTAGATTCCAATCCTCCAATTGATTCAAAAATAAAAATACACAATTGCAGAATATTGATAAACCATTAAACCGACCATAAATTCTAAAGCCTCTATTCCATTCAATTATGTTTTCAACATGAGAACATGGCCACATTGGATAGTGTTTAGAGGATAGTCTTGATTGTTACAAAGCAGTTTAGATCTTCCACAAAGCAATTACAATCAGAAGGCTTCATAATTGAAAAGTTGGTTTTCGATTGAAATTTCATCTGGCATAGAAAGAACTAATATCTACATTTTCCAGTTATAGCCATCATATTGGTTCAAGGCCAAGTCTTCAAATTTAATTTCTTCCAACTATGAACTTGTCCCAGTCAGTCACGCAGGAGGCTATTACTGAACATAGCAACCATCAGTGTTCACATAGTATCATTTTCAAAAAAGGTGGACTCACATAAATGCAACTAATAATCATGTGCCATTAGTTTATGATATCGCAGAGACTCAAATCTACTCCATATGATGGATATTTTCATGTATTCAGTTGACATTAGAAACTCTGAGTATTTGTTGCATAGCAGCAGCCAACAAAGTATAGACTGCCTGGAAAAAAAATGGCACGTTTGAAGACACCATGAAATGTTATAACTGTCTATGGTTGTAACAACAGTACTATAGCACCAACCCAGAGGTCAAAGCACCAGTACAAAAGTTCCAATATATCAGAAACGAACTTGGTCTCCAGTTTCCACCAACCCAAAATGACTCCATCCATCCAACAAAACTTGAAATTTAATCATATCCCATTCAGCATGAGCAATAACTCCCCAACATCCCCAAAACTAATTGAAGCACCTATCTTCACCAAAACACCCTGATTCCCTACAATAACCCACCAAACCACACACATCCCTCATTGCAGTCTTAACCTCATGCTCCTCCTCCCATTATCACACAAAATTCAAACTTCTTGCAAATAAATGACAATTCAAGCATGCTATAACATCGACCTAAAGGCCTAAACTCCAGCGCTCCAGTACAAAAGCTTAATATACAACTCAATCAGAAATGAACTTAGTTTCTACCAGCACAAAACAACTTCATTCATCCCAACAGAACTGGAAACTTAAACACACCCTATTCAGCACAAGGAGTCACTCCCCCACGTTCCAAAAACTGATTAAATTACCTATCTTCACTAAAACACTCAAATCCCCCAATCCCTATTCCCTACAATAACCCACTAAACCACCAGGATCCCTCATCGCAGTCTTAATCTCATAGCCCCCATCTCTATTGTCACACAAGAATTTGAACTTTTCAATAACCCAGAGGCCTAAACTCCAACCCACCAGTTCAAAAGTTCAACAAATAACTCAATCTGAAATGAACTTAGTTTCAACTACCACAAAGCAACTCCATTCATCCCAGCAAAACTGGAAACTTAATCTCATCTCATTCGGCACAAGCAATCACTCCCCCATATCCCAAACACCGATTAAAGCACCTATCTGCACTAAAGCACTTACCCCCCCCCCCCCCCCAAATCCCTATTCCCTACAACAAACCACCCACAACCCTCATTGCAATATCAACTTCAACCCCACTATCATACACAAAATTCAAACTTTTGCAGGTAAATGACAATTTAAGCATATAACAATAACACATAATAAAAAAAAAAACCTATATACCATTAACTAACCCTATAATCCAAATTCACAAAATTCTTCGTTCCATTATCTGACCATATAACCAAAATTCACAAAATCCTCAAAAAAACAATAAACCAAAACAAACCGTATATTCCATTAATTACCCCTATAACCAAGATTCCAACCCCGTCCCCCCAAATAAAAAAAACCCAAATAAAAAAATGCAAAAAACAAATCCAAAATCTTCAACAAAAACAGAAACTTTGACACACACACACTCCTCATAAGGGTTTGTTTGGATAAAAGGACGACCCAAACGCTTATCGATTTCCTTCTTATGTTCAAGGGCTTTCTTTGATGCTTAGCGATTCAGGTTAGGTTTCCGGAGCCCAGCAAACAATAACAAACAACTTAAAGCTGCACTGGTTCTTGCAAAAACTGTCTCTGACGAACCCCCATTGATTTTGTATTTGTGTTTAAAGTACAATAATATCCTTTGCTTGGTGCTCTTTTTGGATGGCGTGTTGGGGTTTTGCAAATTTATGTCGTGGTGGTGGTCAGGGTTTGGGCTGTAATGGGTGGTTAGGGTTGGGGTGGGAAAGGAAACGCTAGATTGTGGGTAAAGCATCATAAGATTATATTTGATATCGTGTGTGTTGGAAGTATTTTTAAAAATTTTAAATTTTTTGTTTTAAATTAATATGTTTTAAAATAATTTTTTAAAAATAAAAAAAATATTGTTTTAATATGTTTTAAAATAAAAAATACTTTAAAAAACAACTATTACTATATTCTTAAATATCTTTTAAATTCTCTTTCTACTTTTACGTTTAATTAAGTTTTTTTAAAAGCTTTGTGATGAAATAACAATAATAATAGCAATAAGAATAATAATAATAATAATAATACTTTTATAAAAAAAATAATATAAGACCAGATTTAATTTTAATAAAAGAGGCTATATTATTCAAATCCAATTAAATATATATTATTTATGGTACTATAAAATTTTCTAGAATTTCATAGAAATCAGATT
>Ga0325402_1003111_pt1 | contig 14820 bp, 14 predicted proteins | sample PopdelMetagenome_22_FD_207212 | JGI IMG/M metagenome (GOLD analysis project Ga0325402, IMG submission 207212) | Populus deltoides microbial communities from Bellville, Georgia, United States - Xylem-PdKOR-R3 | ecosystem: Host-associated > Plants > Phyllosphere > Stem > Wood/Secondary xylem... | reverse complement strand
TCTTTGCTTGTAAGGCATGCTCGATGGCCTTATCTCCATTTCGCTTTACAATCTTCTGCTCATGAGCTTGCAAAGAACTCATAAGTTCATCCACTGTCAACTTGTCCACTTCCTTGGACTCTTCAATGGCGACAACAACAAAATCAAATTTTGGATCTAGGAATCTCAAAATTTTCTCAGTAATTCGAGAATTGACGATGGCTTCTCCATTTCTCCTCATCTGATTGACTATCACCATAATCCTTGTGTGATAATCAGAAATAGATTCTGAGGACTTCATTTACAATAACTCACATTCACCTCGCAAAGATTGAAGACAAATCTTCTTGATTCTGTCAGCACCTTTGTATTTTTGTTGGAGAGCCTCCCATATGTCTTTTGATGTTTCAGCGGAAGCTATGATCTCGAATGTATCTTCATCAAGACCTTGATAGATGATCGTCTTTGCTTTGTTGTCTTTCTTTCTGTTGACTTTCAAGGCTTGCTTTTCTGCCTCTTGTAAAGCATCTTCTTCTTCTTTGGACTCTGGTTCATCATAACCATAGTGTACAATCTCCAAACACTCTTGTGAACCAAGGAATGCCTTTAATCTGATGCACCAACTATCATAGTTGTCTTTGGTCAGCTTCGGGATGAGTGTTTGTGTACTTTCTGTAGTCATTTTGCTCTTTGAATGACTATATCTCCTTCTGAGAGTTGAATTTGGCAAAACAGACACTGTAGATCGATCCGGAATGGTCGAAATAGTCAGGAACCGGTCTGACTTTGTAGAAATCAGGTCCGAAAATGGGTGAACCGGTCAAAAAACCAATTCTTGGCGTCGGGCGGTTCGCTGGGTTGAACCAGGAATATTCTGTGGAATATTCTATCGGCTCGGCTGCGGCTAAGATGCGCTCGGCTGGAGGCTCGGCTGGATATCGGCTTACACGGCTCGAATATGGCGCGCGTGGACGGAACTCGTCTTCAACCTCTGGGCGCGTCGTTACGACTGGGCTACAGTTACAGTACTTTCAGGCGGCGCGTGTGAGCTACCTCAGTCTCCGATGAAGATGATTCTTACGTCAGTGAGTTCGTATGGATGATCTCTACACGGTGGAATGATCAAAACTTGTTTTTGACAACTTTGAAAATTCGGATATCTCCCAAAACACTTCTGTTTTCTGACGAACGGGGCTCTGATACCAATTGTTGGTGGGAGAAACCACTGGTGGTGGCTTTGAAACACTCAGAGGGGATAAAACACAAAGTTTTATTTCAAGAACAAAAGCTTACAAACACAAAAAGCTTACAATACACGCCCTCTCTCTTTCTTTCTAGTGTTTCTCTCTAATCTCCCACACTTAATAGCATAAACTCAGCTTGCTATTTATACACGAATTCAAAACAAGAAAATTCAACCTTCAAGTGTGAAGGCGGCTATGACGGCAAACAGCTGGTGGCTGGTGGCTGGTGGCTGGCGGCTGGCGGCTGGCAGCTGGGCGGTGACAGCTGGTGGCTGCCTTCCTTGACCTTCTAGATGGATTGAGTTTAATATAACATGGTGGTGGTTTCTCAGAGGAGGCTTTTCCTGCAGGAGTTTTAAAATCAATCCAACACTTGAGTGGGTCCCTTGAATCCCTGGAGATATATGGATGGGATAAACTGAAGAGTGTACCGCATCAACTTCAACACCTCACCGCCCTCGAGTCATCGTGGATAATTAATTTCGACGGGGAGGAATTTGAGGAAGCATTGCCAGAATGGTTGGCCAACCTTTCTTCTCTTCAATCTCTTTGGATCACGGGTTGCAAGAATCTCAAGTATATGCCAAGTTCAACAGCCATTCAACGCCTTTCCAAATTAAAGCTATTATCGATTAGAAGATGTCCGCATCTATCAGAAAATTGTAGAAAGGAGAATGGCTCTGAGTGGCCCAAGATTTCTCATATCCCAACAATCGATATAGAGAGGACACGTGTACAGGTAAGGTGGTATTTAAATATTTTTCTGTTACTTTGCATGCAGAGGAATTTTTTTTCTATTATAACCTAAATTTGATTCCGTACACTATCGCATGGCATTATTAACGACGAAAACTATATTTTCATGACTGAATTACTTTTCTACGCATAAAATATTTTAATATGATAATTACAAGAAATGATTATTTATTTTTTCTATTATAACCTAAATTTGATTCCGTGGAATATATAATTAGTTAGCTAATATACACTTTACAGATTGTACTCTATCACATGGCATTATTAATTAGCTTTTATTATGTATTAAAATACATACATATCAATGATAAAACAAATAGCCATTTATTAACCATTAAATCTTAAAATTAACCGATTGATAAAACTAACATTCAAATTCAAATCGAGGCATTCATATACATATGAATTTAATGATGATTTGTTAAAATTTAAAATTATAATTTAAAATGTTATTAAACTTTTACTTTTTTAAAAAAATTGCCTAATCATTTCTTGCCTAACCAATTTTAACTTAGTTAATTTCATTTAATAACAACCAATAAGATTATTAGTGAGATTACAAACCAATCACTTTTTAGTAGCAAATACAATTAAAGCTAAAAACACTCTTTAGTTGACCCCAAGATTTAAATAAGAAAAAAAGAAAAAAGCAAACTTGGCTCCAATTTATATAAAAATAGAAATTAATAAATTTTATATTGATAATTTATTATCTAACTCCAACCAATACAAGTAAAAGTTTTTTTGATAGGATTGAATTAATCTTCAATTACGAATTCTATGTCCATTACTTCTCGTGCATGCCTTTCTGTTTTAGTTGAGAATGAGCAGCAATCTGGATTATGAATATTGCATAAACCATTTGTTTTACAGAGATTATCGGTTCGAGTTTCATAAATCTCAGAGTCACGGAAACTTATATAGTCATTAACTTCAAAGCTCATGGAATTAGTCAAGGTGCATGCAAGCTATGGTCATTAACTTCAAAGCCCATGAAATTAGTCAAGGTACATGCAAACTAGCCCAGACACCCACATTAGTAAAAAAAAAAATTATAATCCCCTTTTTCTGAAATTTTATAAATACAGAAACAAACAAACTGCTTCTATATAGCTATAAATAAAATCTTATAACGCAAGAATCCAATGTAAAAGGGTTGCCAAATGTTAACAGTCCAACTTCTGTTAGTTGCATGCATAAAAAAATAAATTTGGCTTTCTTTCCTCCACTAACAACAAGATGGCTGTTTTAACTATTGTATGTGCAGTGGAACCGCTAAGACTGAAGGAAGCCAGAGAGTGGTTATTCAAAGCTTTTGCAGAATAGTGTTTGTCGGGCTGGATGGGGGATAAACATGTGAATTCACGAAGACAGAAGAGTTTCATATGGGCATGGATGTGAATTTTTATCTGTATGCAGTGCAAATTCTATTACTTTATATTAGATTTTGTTTCTTAACATTTTTAGAATTCTATTTTTATGAGTTTATTCACGCTGATAAATGCTTTTCAAAGCTGAATTTTCTAAATGTAGAGTGACCATTGTTCGTGATGGATAGATGGTTATGCTGATGTACTGCAAATTTCTGAAGATTTATTCCACCTTCTGTCTTGTAATTCTTCCTTCTATCTCTGTCTGTTTTTTTCTCTTTTAAGAATTTAAACAGCTGAAACAAGTCATAAAGGCCATGATAAGAAAAATGGTTCACTTCACATGAATAAGTCTATTCAAACATTAATAAGTGAAAGCACATGAATCTATAGAAAGGCTTTGGAAACCTCTGGCTTCTGTTGTCCACCTTGTATTGATCACTCCAAAGAGACAGAGGTTATTGCTTAGGAACAGGGATGGCTAACTGATACGATCACAATTTCAAGAACTAAGGCTTTATTTCTACACTACCTGAAAAAGAACCACAAGTATTACAAGGATGATCCCCATCGCCATGGATGCAACGCTCAGCATAATGACACCCGAGATTAAGAATGTCAGACGATACAAGAAATTAAATTGCAGAACAATAGCAAAACAAATTGCTAACATAAAAATGAAGTACCAAAAACGTGACTTGTTACTCCTGAAAACAACAGGTGGAACAGAAATGGTAAAACCAACCCTCTTCAATCGACAGCTCAAGGGTTTCTGAGAAAACACCAGCCATTCTAATATCTAACAACTTATGGTCAAAAGGTGACATGGATCGAACCCATGTAGAAAGAAGCCTGAAAGATCCTAGCATGTTAGTTGTGGCTTATAAAAGGGAACACAATCACTCCAAAATTGCATTTCAATCTCCCAACATGATGCTTCGTATTTAACAGCCAAATCAAACCATAGGACAACAGTATTTTCCAAGCAAGAACTGTTAGCACCTGCAAAGTAAGTTTCTTTCTTCTGCTCCATGTTCCCTTCAAAAAAGATCTCATGATTTTTAACTTCTAGGTTATTGCTTCTTCTTCATCAATGTCTAATTGTATTTATGCTCTCTCCAGATTTTCTAATAGAGGCTCATTCGCTTCATGCACGACTGGGTTTCTCAAGTTTGGTTTTCCAATATCTTTCACCTCAAAAGAAACAATCATTTAACCACGATTTTTGTCATATGCCTTATCAAATTTACATAAGCAAAAATCACAACAAAAGCATATGTGCTGCACAACAGGCTGGAAAATAACAAAAAAAAATGAAAAAGAGAAGAATAAAGGCCTCTTAAAAAACTTGATTATAGGGCCAAGATCGCTAACAGAGCACCAACATAAACAGCACCTTGCAAAGTCATAAATCTAGTGATGAATAGGGAAGCTGAGCCAACGAGATGAAACGGAATGTTGGACAAAAAACAAAAAGGGTAAAAGAGAGCAAGCACAATGGATAAGAGAAAACAACTGCGGCAGCAAAAGAAAACACAAAAGGAACTGCTTCCGGGGTAAAAATGGAGGTTGGGAGCATAACAACTGTGTAGAAGCAAACTTAAAAGAAAGATGGATAAGGATTGAGTAGGGGGTGGAGTTAAAGTAACAACTATGAGAAGCTAAGAACATGTATAAGCGAAAGAAAAAAAGGGAGATGTACCGTCAGATCCTTGAAAGAAGACCAAGATGCTGACTGAGGAGAGAATGGGCATGATCCTAGCAGAGTTGATAGCAAAACAATAAGGCAAGTGATAGATGTTCCCCAATAAAAATTAGAAAACAAAGGTACGGGAAGAGGAAAGAAAAGTAGAACAAAAGAAAAGAAAACAACACTATACTAAAGAAAAGTCAGCTCAACTAAGTTTCAAAAAACCAAATCCTAAACATTTAGAAACCAATGAATTCTTTTAACTCCTTTGTGCATCATCCTTTATGAAGCATGTAGCCTTGGAAGTGTTGAAACATCTAGTAAATCATCTTTAAAGCATAATCACAATTTTCTAGGAAACCTCATTAGCATTCAGGTAGCCACAATTAAAGTAAAAAAAAAATGAATCTTTAAACATGCATCAATGCGCAACATGAAGCTACTTATGAATGCAAAAAAATCCAAATAAGGAAATTTTTTCAGCACCCAATCAGCCACAACCAAGAGCAATAAACTTGAAGTCTAGAACATCCACAATGGAACAACATCATAAAACAACTCATGAATGCACTAATCTTTAAAGGAAAAAAAAGAGAGCTGAAAAGGACCTTAATGGTTGGCCTTACCAGCAAAATAAAACCACATAAGCTCACCCAACAAAGCTGGAAACGCAGGAGAAGAGGCCTTGCATGGCAAACAAAACCCAAAACCAAAAAAACCAACGTATAAGATCAAAAAATTGCTTCTTTTTTTAATGTTAATTTTTATTTACAAATAGTTAGTTTGTACTATCTTGTTAATTACAGCTAACAATCCAGGAATGACTAACCTGTCCCAAAACCAGTTGTCAGGGCTGTTGCCAACTTCATTGTTCAGCTTGGTCAAGCTTCAGGGCTTGTCCCTGGATCATAACTAGCTGTCAGGAAAAATCCCAAGCCAAATTGCAGGTCAAGAATCTCTTACACTTCTTTGAGTTCTAATAGTCTTATAGGTCAAATTCTTTTATCCATTTCAAACTTACAAAACCTGTGGCACCTTAACTTATCCAAAAATGAGCTCTCAAATCCTTTTCCAGTTATTCAAGGTAGGGGTCTTCCTAATCTATTGTCAATGGACCTGACTTACAACAACCTCAGTTTAGGATCAGTTCTTAATTGAATCAAAGATAGAGAGCTTTCAGGTGTCCATCTAGCTAACTGTAAACTCAAAGAAAACCTTCCAAAATTTACAAGACCAGATTCTTTGAGCTCTTGAGACCTATCTGATAACTTTCTAATGGATAGCCTTACTGGTTTCTTCACTAACATGTCTAATTTGCAAAAGCTCAAGTTGTCACATAACCAATTGAAGTTTGATATTTTAGAGATCAAATTGCCAGATGTAATATCCTCAGTGGAGCTCAAATGAAATCAGCTTAGTGGGTTTCTCTCAAGGATTTTAAATAACATCATAAACAACTTTCTGGAGATTTTAGATGTATCAGATTTCAGGCACAATCCTAAAACTCATTAAAGGATTAAGCTCCAAGGTTCTAAATCCCATAACAACATTCTCATTAAATCAATAAATTGAGGAGATATTTTGAACTCACATCCTCATTTTTAGCATTGTTACCCTCTAAGGCCATCATACACTGCCTTAAGCTCAGCAGCCTTATCCGCATAAGGCTTCTTCTCCTGAAACAAATCGAAATCAAAATGCAGCATTATAAGTGTCCACCAATGATTTATATATAAAAAAAAGAGAGAGAAACCAACACTCACTCCATCAGTCATTGATTTCCATCTCTCACCACCTTCCTTTGCAACCTGAATTTCATCAAATGCAGCATTAGCATTACTATACTCTCTCCTAAGATCACCCCTTATAATTATTAGTATATCAACCTGAACAACATAATAAAATTGAAAATGACAAAACTACATTACGTTTCATTTATCTTCTTAACATCCTTAGAGTGCCGGTTGCCTTCCTCATACTCTTTCCTAAGATCACCCCTAATTAAAGAACAACACACATGAATACAAACCCCACTCCCCATATTCACACATTATCATCACATTATATTACACCACACAAACAAGCAATAAAGGGCATTATATGAGGAGAAAGAAAGTAATGGATGGTTGTTTCAGTGCATTTTGATCCATGCCCTTCTCCTCTTTCTTCTCTTTCTTCGCTTTCGGCTCTGTCAAGGTTGTTGTCTTCCTACAAACCAAATCACTAATTCACAATCCCCAAATCATAACAAACAATCAGTTGATTAATCAGATAGCAAAACAAAATTAGTGCCTCTTAGCATCAAGACTACATTATGGAACTTAACTAACCAGAATTCATCTTGATTTTAGCATCAAGACTACGGCCTTGGAAACTTATAAAGCCACTGGCATATCCTTCTTGCACTCTTCACTACATGTATCAATTCAAAAAAACAAAACACATGAATTACTTAAATTTGTTGTCTGCTTTTCATGCCCGGTGAATGGATTAACACAACATTCTGGCACTTCTTTTTTCTCCTTCCTTTCTTTCCCTCTCCCCATCATAGAAATAATCTCTCTTTCCATCTCGGTTCAATGGTTTTTTTTGCTGTTTTGTTTCTAATAAGCGGTTCTTTTTCCCATGTATCTCCATCCCTTTGTTTATACTTTTAGAAGTTTTTGAGAGAAGGGTTTTTTACTTCTTTTGCATAACCACAGTTGAATTTTATTTAATTTTGATCTTCAGGTAATTAATTTTTTTGTGATAAGTGTATTTTATTTGAAAATGTTTCCATTTGCTATACATAGATGATTTTGAGGCTGGTTTATGGACTATTTGACTCAAGGGGGTGTTTGTAATTTGTGGGTTTCGGCAAGTCACCGATTAGGTGGCTGATTGGATTAAGGGGTTGCGGGTTTGGATGTATTAGCTTTAATTGTTATGATTTATTTACGAGAGTTAGTGAAAGTCTGAAACAAAGAAGACACTTTACTTGCATGAAAGTCTGAAACAAAGAAGACAAAAGGCATGCTCGGTATAAATAAGATATATGTCACGATCCAATTACTGGATCCATAACTGGTACATAAATAAGATTTTTTTTTAAGGTTTCATATTTATATAAATTCAAATTTACATACAAACTTATCTATTAAATAACTCAATTAGAGTTCAACGCAACAGTAACATCAAAACTAACTTTATAATATAATTGATTGTTTTAATACAAGAGTTAATACAAATTCATAGTTGCAAGGCACTAACTAAACATAAAGAAAAAGTACAAATTACTACCAAAGAAACAGGTTCTGAAGGTCCAACAAAAATGACTCACTAACAAGTTATAAGCCTGAAAAGATAAATAATGAGAGAGTGAGTTTAACAACTCATTGAGTAGATAACGTTCAATATACACACACAAGATGATATAACAATAAGGAATGTATATACAATTATGGTTTTAGGTTCTTATAGGAAGGTTTCTCAAATAAGTCATAACAAGAATATCATAAGATAAAGCTCATTACAAAATCAAAATGCAATGAGCATGAGACTTCGTACTGTGGGATGATCAGTCCACACAGGATGGTCACTACTCCGACCAACTAGGGTTCAGATACGATGTGCACAAAGACTAACACTATCATGTTAACATGGATATTCTAACTGGCATACCATAGGTTCATAATCATAATCAATGCTCAACTCGTAACATCAATCAAATGAGGAGCTGTCATTTCAGAAGTCAATTATATATTATCAAGAAGCATGATCCAAGTCTTATTAACAACTCAAGTATCTATAATATTTCACATGCATATGGAAAATTATTCACTCACCTGACTGGAAAGTAAACATAACTTGAAAGTAGACACCGAAGGAAATCCTACTGATATCCCGCAGGTAGAATATCAGGATTATCTGAATAAAAAGAAGACATATTCAAAAATGACTCGAAAGAGCATACAACCTATTTCATACACTTAACTAAGGGTATATTCCATAACCCTATATGTTTTTGAACTAAACTAGTTATTTTTCCCAAAAACCCGAAAATTATATGGTTTTCCCGAAATCTAATTCACAAGAAAATAAATAATAAGACTTGATAATAATTGACTAAATAACCCTCAAATATTCATCAAACCAATCTAAAAAATCTAATATTACAACTAGGGACCAATCTAGAATTTTATTAAATTTTTAGGGGTCAAATTGTAATTTAGTCAATTTCAAGGACCAAACTAAAATTGTCATAAATCCATGACTATACTGAAATTTTTCCCATAATTCATCCTCAATTCTGTCAAGAAACTCTAATTATGCTCCAGGGACCATTCTGGAATTTTATCAAATTTTTAGGGTCAAATTGTAATTTTTGTCAAATGGGAGGACCAAATTGAAAGTGTTATAATTCATAACTATACTATAATTCTGCCCATAATTCATCTTTTCTTCTATCTAGAATCTCATATTACGCTTCAAGGACCAATCTGTAATTTTTCCAAAGTTTGGGGACTAAATTGAAATTTTCATAAATTGAGGGACCAAGCTGAAATTTCATCATCTTCAACTAGGGATGATCATTTCGGTTTGGTTTTTATAAAAAAATGTAACCAAACCAGTTTTTTTTAAAAAAACCAAAACCGGTTCAAACCGATCGGTTTCGATTCGGTTCGGTTATTGTAGAACAAAAATTGGTTTTTCTTGGTTTTTTTGGTTTGGCTCGGTTTTTTTCAGTTTCAGGCTTATAAAACCGAAACCAAACCAAACCAGTCAGTTTTTTAAAAATTCTAATCGGTTTCATCGGTTTTTTTCACGATTTAGTTTTTCCAATTATTTTTTTTCTGATTTTCTCGGTTTAATCGATTTTTTTTATTTTTTTGCTCACCCCTATTTTCAACCTCAAACCCAAAATTTCCACAGAAAACCTACTACTATCTCAAGATTTCTAACTCAAATTCACAATTTAAACAAAATCATAACTCAAAATCATCATCTTTACCTACAATCTTCTAAAATCAACTAAATAATTCATTATCCATAACAATTAATCCATAACATTCAAATCAATTCATCAATCAAACCCAAAATAAAATCTTCAAAACCCTAATATTCAACAAAACAGAATTCTATAGCTAAAGAAAACACATTATACACATCAAACCATAAATCTTACTCTTTTAACTTATTTTCTCTAACTCCCTTCTCCTTCCTTTTTCTTTCTCTTTTTTCTCTTCTTCTTCTTTCCCTTTTCTTCTCTTCTCCCATCACCCCCCCTTAATTTTCAGATCTCTCTTTCTTTCTTTTTTCTATTTATATTTATCAAGTTTTATTCAATTATTACAATATCTTTTATTCATTTATACCTGCTTCTAAGCCTCCAAGAGCTTTGTAGCCTTTACCTACTCTCATTTATTTATAAACATCACAAGATAAATATATAGTGAAATATACTAAATACCTTAGCTATGATCAGTCTTGGATGAATTCACGTTGATAAAATTTGCCCAAATCCGCTAGCTGTCCTTCAAAAAATATTATATAGTTATTCTGAGAAAAAAAATTTATTTAAAAAAAAGAGTATCTGAAACTTATAACTTGTAAGCTGTCTAGGCTTTAACTCTAACTGATATAAAAGAATTATAAGTATACATGATTTATAAACCCTACATACAGTGATCAGTTAAGAACTTTTTGGCACAAATATTGAAAAACAGCATTGCCAATGGTGATGACATGTCGTTACTACCCTATACCTTCATTCCTTGTCGTTTAAGGTTCGTGAAATATTGCTGTTTTTTTGACAAGTTGCAGGCAGTTTCCAGTTCCCTATACGTTCGTGGCGTGGCTTGTATATAGGAAACGTGTCTCCTTGTAGGAGTTTCTCGTACTGCGAGGTATCCTGCATGCTTCTTTCCTTTCTGAGTTTGCAAACATGTTAAACACCACCACTTCTCAGTTCTTGCATTCATCAGCTTCTTCTAATACTAAAAGTGAAGAAGTCAAGACTAAAAGTGAAGCCCAGGTTAAGATTCAGGTTTTGTCTCTCTCTCTCTCTCTCTCTCTCTCTCTCTCTCTCTTATTTTATTTATGGAACTTATTGTTATCAATATAATACTCCACGAGTGGTTTTATTTATGGAAAAACTGAAAAATTATTCTATATATATGACGTTCAACGTTTGTACTTGGTACTACTAAGGCCAGAGTCTGGAGAGAGAGCGGTTGAGGAGAAGCAATTCCCTCAATCTGGCTTTAAATTTCAGCAGTATTGATCATGATGGTGGAAGTAGTAGTGCTTCACAATGGCTCGAGCCAGGCGCGGAAGCCAGGTAATTAATTGTAATATATTGTCCAAAAATATGTGTTTAGTATATAATATGCTAGTACTTTTATTTTTTCTCTCAAAGTTTTACAATAGAGTTAGTAGTTAGAGCAATGAATGTGCTTTCTTTTTCTCTTGGATTGTAGGTAGTAAACAATGAAAAAGAGCCCTTGTTTGAGATTGATAGAAGAAATGGGATGTAAAAGTCTTCCAGAAGTCAGCATTGAATTTTGTTGCAGTTTCATGGACCTCAATTTGATCATAAATTTTGATTACCTGTTGCATCTCAGAGGAATATGACACTGCTGCGACAAGAGGGCTTCGACACAAGTATCCAGCAAGAGCATTAGGAGAAGGCATTTATCGGATACCAAGGCACAATCCAGGCAAGAGAATGCATGCTATTACTAGAATTGCCATCAAAAGACAAGGAAAACGAGCCTCAAGAGTCGCTTAACATCGAACGTGAGGGCTCATTTATAATTCACATAAAGAATCCCGATCAACATGGTGGCAGTTCCCAATTTACAAGGTTTCCAACTCACCTACAAGGCCAATTTGGGCAATAAGTTTGTTCGTGCTGACCCACCAGACATGTTGAATTGTGAGGGTTGCCAGTTGCTGTTGATATCTGCTTCGGATGGCATAGAAGAGGAGTGGAAAACTAATCTGTAGACACAGATTCTAAAGAAACAGAACAGCAGAAGGCCAAAAAATGAAAAAGAAATTACTGCAGCTAAAAAATGCAGCGAGCAGTGAAGAATGACAACCTGATAATGAACAGCACATGAGCAAACATAGAACAAAAGTAGGTAAGAGGCCGCTATTGGAATGCAACCATCCTCAACAACAACAACAAAAACAAACCACAATCGAAAACAACAAAAAGATGGAATATATAAGATAGTAAGTATTTCCGAGCCAACTCTTTGAGAAAGGAAGGTAATGTGCAGAAGAAGAATTAGAGCAATTAACTGTAATGTTAAAACTTGTTAGCCTATATTGTGTGACTCGTCATTCTTTGACGATACAGGATACCCGTAAACACAGGAGAGGAAAAGGTAGTTGCAAATGTCTGCAGGAATTCTAGCATGCCAGGGAAGAAATCCTCTTGCTGCCATCTAAAGATGGCTTCTCTAGCAGTCCGGATGCCAAGACCACCCTTATAATTTCCCCTGGCATCACCTTTACTAAACATCTAGATCAAAGAAGCAACTTGCTAATTTGTTAATATACCCACAAATCCTCCTAGCCAGCCATGCTCATACTCATAGTATAGAGCGGAATTGATGGCAGCAGCACTGGGAGTGGAGTGAATTGAAGTATTCCAGGCACCTAATATACTGTGAGCTGCAAAACGACATGGACAATTGGAGGGTGATGTGGGAATGAAGACTTGAATACACTTTATTTTAAGAAGAAAGTCAATTTTGATAGATTGGAAACATTAGAACATAACTGTTTATCTCATCTTGTGTGTTTGGTTTTCATCTACTCATCCTATTCCCCGAGTTCCCTACATTACTCTAGGGTCCTTTAACTAATGTTAACAAACATTAAATGACACCCTCCTTCCCTTAAGCAAAGAGCAGATCAATGAAAAAGGAAAAGAAACTAACCTGGATTAAACGACACAGCAGGAACAGTGCATAAAAAGGCAGGAGCACCAAGTTAAGGTCAAAATAAAGTTATGGGCTCACCACTTGTTAGGAAGCTTTCTTGACGTAAGCTTAAAAAAATATAAGAACCAAATCGAAATGAGAAAGGACAGACACAAACCAGGAAGAAAAAACATTGCAGGTAACAGCGGACGCCGGACGAAGTTTTGTTAGCCATGGCATGACAAATTGACAGTGGCTACACCTACGCGCTTAGATGGATTTGGACACGCAAGATAAAGAAGGGTCAGTTTCATCGCCTTGGTTCGTGGAAGATGCTGCCAGGTGCAATCAATCAAAGAGGGAGGGACCCCCTGTTTTGAATTCGAAACCGCATCTCATCATTTCAAAACACACTTTATTCACACCGCGGCTTGTATTCCAGCGGTGGCAAGGTTTCTTGCTTTTGTAACTTGGATTTAAGCCTTAGCTTATACATCTGTGTTTACTATGCTGGCAGGATATTTAGTGGATTCGATATTAATTTTACTCTGCGGTGTCTTATTTGTCTACTGAATTTGCAGGATGTTTAATGGGTCTAGGGATTAGTTATGATGCAGTGTAAGTTGTCCCGGACACCCCGGATTACCAAAAAAAAAACACACTTTATTTCGATGTTTGAAAATGTGTTAATTGTTTTTTTAAAAATGTTTTTTATTTTAAAATATTTTTTATTTTTAAGAAATTATTTTTAATATTAATACTTTAAAATAATTTAGAAATATTAAAAATATATTAATTTAAAATAAAAAATATTTTAATTATTTTAAAAATGTTTTCCAAATACAATCACAAACATCTACTTCATATTCTAGAGTGTGATTGTTGGTTTTAGAAGTTAGTTTTGTGTATGAAATTTATTAAAAAAAAATCAATTTTTACATTTAAGTTTTGTCTATAATTAAATTCTACCTAACCTCAACCTTAATCACAACTTCTAAAAGAAATACACTTTAAATTAATTGTTAAAAACGTTTTTTTAAAATTAAAAATTTTTAATATAATAGTTTTTTATATTTTCACATTATTTTTATTTTAAATAATTATAAATAACAACCAATTTAAAAACAACTTTTATCTATTCTCAAATAACTAGTTTCACACCATACTTCTTTCTGTCCCGGGCTCAATATTGTTTCTTTATTTTTAGACATCAATATTCATTAATATTTTTTTTAATTTAACTAGACATTTATATTCATTAATAGTTTTTTTTTTCATTGTTATTTAGGCATGGCTGTGAAACTTATGGTAATTGAACATTTAATATTTTTCCATTCTTGGGTAATTTTTTATTTGTAATTTATTTTAATTATTATTAGAGGCTAATAATTGAATGAATGTCTAGTGATTTGTGATAATTTAATCAGGAATGGTTGCATGAGGCTGTAAAGTATAAATTCCACATGAGGGGAGGAGTAAAAATTGTGAAAATCAGCACTTGAAGGTCTAGCTCAGTGGTCAACAGGTGAGGCTTGCCTTGCCCCCCGTCCCAAGTTCGATCCTTCATGTGCACGCCTGTCATCCCCGCGGTGCCTTACCTGTCTACTGGGCTTGCAGGATGTTCAGTAGACCCGGGGAATAGTCGTGGTGCACACAAGCTGGCCCGAACACCCCGGGTTATCAAAAAAAAATTTGTGAAAATCACTAAAGTTAATAATTCAAAAACAAAACCATTAACCGGTTTATTTTATTTTTATAGTTCGTGGCATATATTATACAATATACAGAGAAGAGATCAGTTTTTTTTTTGTTTATTATGTTCTATTTCATTGTCACAACCCGATTTCATATCCATAACCGGCACATAA
>Ga0325402_1003110_pt1 | contig 14821 bp, 5 predicted proteins | sample PopdelMetagenome_22_FD_207212 | JGI IMG/M metagenome (GOLD analysis project Ga0325402, IMG submission 207212) | Populus deltoides microbial communities from Bellville, Georgia, United States - Xylem-PdKOR-R3 | ecosystem: Host-associated > Plants > Phyllosphere > Stem > Wood/Secondary xylem... | reverse complement strand
TTTCATAAATTAATTACATAATTTATAATTCTGTCTAGTTTTGTCTAGAAGTGCAGGTGGTGGGTTCGTGACGGCCCTCTAGTCCCCACGGCGTTTTATCTAAAGGTGTAAAATAGGTTGTGGAGGACGGGTGGTTTCTTGCCAACCTAGTGACCTACTCCATGTTTAGAATTACAAAACCTAAATTACATGGTAAAATTACTGTATATACACCGTGATTTAGTGTAGATTATAACAGTAAAATTACAGTTTTATTCTTTTAATAAAAATAAATTGAACTTTAGAGGTAAAAAGATTTTTTTCATAAGGTTAATTTATTATTTTTTATTTGTTTCGAGACAACACTGTTTTTTAATTTTTTGTAATAGTTAAATTATTGTGTGCCCTTAAAATTAAAAAAAAAAATTGACCTTAAGTCTAGGAGTTTCACTTTACTCCAACCAATTCAATGACTCAATTGTCCTTTCCATAAAGATTTTTAACATTTGTTTAAGGGGCTTATTAGTAGTTTCATAATGTTTTTTTTTTGTTATCATCATTTAGTTTTAGGGGCATTTTCATTATTAAAAAAAAAAACTGTTAACACACGTTAGCGAGTCGGTTGTTTTACCTGTTTCGGGTGGTGTGCACGGCTATCTTCAGTGGTCACAACCATGATTATACCGCATAATGGTAATTTCGTCTGATTTGACACCAATTCACTATTTTTTTCTTTTCTTTATCCTCTACCTCGATTTGCATGTTGTTCCTTTAAAAAATCACATCAACCCTTTAATTTCTTTTTCCTTCAAGATTAGTCATTGTTCTCTTAATTGTAGATTGATTTTTTTTAATCTTTTCACATTAAATTGGTTGGAAATTAACCTTATTGGTTAAGCCCGGTTTTAAGATTTCATAAGTTATCATTTTGGAATATTAATTCAAGTTTAGGAGACTCACCCGGCTTTGCTTCATTTTTAATGTTATTAAATCAGGGTTTTTTTCTATATATATTATCAAATTCACCAAACTTATATCCTTCTTTTTTAAAAATCTCAATGTTACCTTAACATTTTTCTTCTTATGTCCATAAAAACTTGCCCCCGCCTGCACTATTGTGCCCATCACTGATATAGATTTACTTGAGTCACTTTTCTTTATCCTTTTTTTTTTTAATTTTATGTTTTTTTTTCTTTTGGCCTTCAATATTTGTCTCGTTATAATTTGATTTTCTAATTCGTTTCTATAACACCTAGCACATTCTCATGTGTTTATACTTATTTTCATTAATCAAGTATGTAAGAAATACGAGTAAATTGTTTTTTTTATAAGAAAAGTCTCAACAACCTTTCAACATTTTTTTTATTATTATTAAAGAACACAGTCTATCACAACTCTTGTTGAAAATCATATTCACATAAATTATTTATAAGTTTATCTTTCTATTAAAATACATATATTATTTCTGCATAAAACTAGAGAATTCGGTGACCCTAAGAAACTGATGTCCTCAAAAGAATTTACTTGTGATATACAAAAAATTAAAAAAAAATCATAATAAATATTTGCATCATCCTAGTTACTAACGTTTAATAACTATATGATCAAAACCAATTTCATAAATATTTCTTTAAGAACATTAATCTTACATTAATTTCCAACATTATACATCTACATCTTTCTGTAATAAGTTTTATTTCCAACATCTTATTCATCACATTATCATTTTTATATCATGATAACTTTCCTTTTCTTGTTCTTTTTACTTAATCTAGTTTAACACATCAATATACGATTTATTCCTCACAACTTTAAAATTGATCGGAATCATTCAAACACTTTCATATAGTGTTTATTTTCACCTTGGATTTATTTCATAACTCTTTCCATTTCATGAATATATTCAGTTTATGTTATTATTTCATATCACATGGAATTTACACCACAATTTATTTCCTTAACACATATAAATCATATGATCTTTTCCTCTCACAACCATCTTTAATCTATATCGTAAATCATTGTGTAATTATGTCTAATTCACATCATAATTTAATTCATAGCATATATAATTAAAGTCACCTTTTTGTTTTCCTGGCATTTATTATATCTATGATACATTATACATCATTCCATACAACACCCTTATTATATTGAAAAATTTTCTTGATTCATTATTCATTCCACTTATTTCATGTCCATTTCTATTATTTATAATTTATCACATAAACTTCCACCACTTTTGTACTTAAAAGACTTGCTCATATTATTTTTCTTTTCCATTAAACTTTGTCTGTAAGGATAATTTAATACCCAAACCTTAACCTGTTAGCATAGTCAAACTCATGTGCACCTTGCTTCATTACATATTATTGTTGCGCTCAATTAGTGAGCCGAATAACTTATTAATCCCTTAATATGACAACCCCAACCATTCAAAAACCATTATGCATGATTGTCTTTTTAAAATAATTTAATATACACTCTACTAAAATTCTAGTGGAGTTTTCCTCATACTTGAACTGTATCAATTTATCGACATCTTCATCAATATCTTAATCCAATACTACAAACATAATTTACTTCTTGGCACAATACTGTGAGGTATCTGATATTTTATTTAATACTAAATACAATCAGCTTTATACACAATGATTATTTACTATCATCTCTTCTATATATTTACCCTATCAATTACTAAACAATTAATTTTTTATTTTATAATTAACTTTACAAATCAATACAGTTAGCACAAACTAAGGACATAATAATGTCCTTTCTAGTCCAAACCGGACATTTGTTCAATTACCAAATTATTTGCTTCTTTAATTGCCCATTAATCAAAATACTGATCTCATTAACCAATAAACTAGTTTCTCCAATAGCTCATTAACCAGAGCACTTAGTCCCATTAACCAAAGCACTTAGTCCCATTAACCAGGACACTAGTTTCTCCAATTACCCATTAACCAGGGCACCGGTTTCTCTATTTGCCCATTAACCAGGGCACTAGTCTCGTTAACCAGGGTACTAGTTTCTCCAATTACCTATTAACCAAGGCACAAGTTCAATTAACCATGAAACTAGTTTCTATACAATATATATTCATCTGCCGGCTATCTCACACATAAGTTATTTTGAAGTTCCCACCCCCCCCCCCACACACACACATACCTTATTATTATTATTATTATTATTATTATTATTATTATTATTGCATGGTGGTCTAACACAAATTACACATGATTTCCACCATTTTAATCGATAACAAATCATACATCAAATCCTGCCAATGTAGTCAATAATAATTCCTGCATAACAATTCTATCATTGCAGTCAAAAGTAATATATACAAGGTTTTTCTATCATTATAGTAAATCACATTTCATAATAGGCTACCCATTATCGTCTATGCGATTAACTAGAACTTTTCAATTTTTTTAATAATAATATCACATCAATGTTCATATTTACAATGGCATTATAAGAAAAATTACAATATCTTAACATTCATAAAATTTCCTAAATAGATTAGGTGTTGGGCACCTACCTGCAGTTTGGTCACCGAATGTACAACCCTGATGTTCTCTTGTGCCAACTGGAATTACTAAATCACTTATACAATTATTTCTTTCTGAAATTATTTAAATTTATTTTGTCATTGTGAAATTAAATTTAAACTTCACATTCTTAAATCACTAATAAACTACTTCCAATCCATATACCCATAATAAATTATTTTATTTATAATACATTTATCACCATAGTTTATCCAACTAATAAATTAGTTGTATTATCCATTCCATGACTTCAATTCCACCATTTTCCCTAATCCTTATATATTATAACAATAAGATTAAACAAGGATTTTGTCACAATTTAACAACCAACTTTAACAACTCAAATCATTTATTTTCATGAATTTGGCCAAACCTTTATAAGATGGAAAATTAAGATTTTCTTTCCATCCTATTTAATTTGTAATTCAATCCCTCTCACCATATTTCTTAATGTATTTCAACACTAATTTTATCATTACCCACATCCGCATTCCATCCTTTTATTTCTTTCCTCATTTTGTCAAATTTCTTAGTTTAGTAAGGATGTCATTTTTTTTTTCCATTTACATCCTACTTGTTTATGTATTACTTAACCCCATTAAATATATTTCCATCCAAACTAAAATCCTAACTTAGTCAAATATAATTTTCCTCTTCTTCCATTTAGCCTTGCTATTTTTATTTTTTTTTTTACATTCAATGAGGAATCAATTCTTCTTTAATTCTAGTTTTCAAAACCCCATCTAAGGTTAATTTTATCTGTTTGAGCATGGTAATTTTTCATTCCATCAATCGCATACATTCCCTACATTTTTCTGTCAATGCCAAAATTTCAAGGGTAGCATGAAATTTCTTCAACTTTTTACTCAATTAAACACTAACCCATTCAATTATCATGCCAACAAACAAAATTTCATAACAATATCATAAATTACTACAACCAATATGCTAATCACAAAGTTCCATAATCAAGCACATCATCACCTAAGCATACATGTATGAAATTTCTACAATCAACACAATATAATCATACTTACTACTAAGATAACAAGGAATTTAATTAGAAGAAACCTCAAGGTGAAATCATTCTTTATCTCCCTCCTTCTTCTTCCTTTCTCCACACTTCATTCTTCCTCCACAAGCTTTAAAACCCTTAGATCACTCAAATATTTAGTGTAACTCACCATAAACCTTCTTTATTATCTTAACTCTCCATAATCATGCATTATTTTCAAGAATTGATGAGAGAATTGTAGAGAATATGTAAGAAAATCCCTAACTCCCCTTTCTCTCCCTATAACCCGCTGGACACCCCAAGCAAATTGGGGTATATATAGTAAAATTTTCATTATTTACATTTAAACCCTTGCCTTTCATATTTAAATTTATCTAGTCCCCATGAATCATTTTCTTTTCTTTTTCCTTTTGGTCGCTAGAAACAGCCCTTTGAAGGCTGACATTTCAACTAATTAATACCATCTTTCTTTTAATTATATACCATGTGTCTTTAGTATATTATTTTTTTTATCCGGTTACAGGTACTTTTTTATGCAAATTTTAAAAATCACCAGACATAATATTCTAAAAATTCTGAAACTTTACCCCATGGTAAAATAATATATTATAATGCTCCACACAAAGTTTCAACTCAATTTGTAAATCATATTAAAAGCTATGCACAATAGCCCAAAACTGGTCAAATTGTAATTTTCTAAAAAAAATCCTAATTTGTTTGAAAATTTTGAAATGTTAACCAATTTAAGAAAATATATTAGAAGTCTCCACACAAATTTCATATTTTTCTGACAACCCAATCGAGAGTTATGAATTTTTAACGTAAGACTAGTTGATTTATGATTTTTCGCCCAAAAATCAAAATCTCCTTATTTCATCCTTGTATAAAGCACCTAATCATTTTAATGTCTCATCGGAGCCACTTTACTATATTTATTTTCCATTTTTAGTCATTTATGGCTTATTCCCGTGCCACGACAACATTACCAATTTCTCATCGGTGTTTACACCAGCACTTTTCTTACCATTCTTTCTTTTTGACCAGGGCTTTACAATTTTGATATGGTTTTTATGATTTTATTATGATCTCATATCCCAGATCACGAGTTTCGCAGGTTAACCATAGTTGGCTTGAGTTAATTCAATGTGTCGTCGTCTCAATATTTTTTTATGAAAAAAATATCGTTCAAGATATCACTATTTTAAGTATTTTAAAAGTATTTCGACTAGCATCAATCAGTTTTTTTACTTATTAAAATCTTTATATTTTTCAAGGTTAAAAATATATCTAACCCGCTATGTAGGGCGGGTAAAAATACTAGTGGCATCCAATTTATAAAATCTCCCATGAGTGTCATTTTACACTTTTTTAAATTAAATTGATAAAAAAAATTGCTTAATTATCTAATAATCCATTAACAAATTATATTTGCATTTGTGATGTTGATAAAATGTTTTTGATTTAAAGTCTTAAGAATTTTGAGTTAATTAAAAATAAGTAAACAAATAAATCATATCTTTCATGTTTTTCTTTTAAAGTGTATCAAAATAAGCAAAATCTATTTTTGAGATGGTATTCTGAGTTATTTAGGCCATGTTGTCTATTCAAGTGTCGACACAAACTGATCATGTCTCGTGCCATGTTAGGCCATGCATTATAATAACTTAAGAGGAGACCATATCATGGCCTGCTTGTGCTCACTATCTGTCGCATATAGGAGTGTTCATGGATATAATTTGATTGGATTTAAATTTATAATTATATCCTAACTCAATTTTTGATATTTTATAAATCATAAATTTGATCCATTTAAAGTTTTTTGTATCCAAGTGAATTTAATATATTAGATTAGACTAATTTTTTTATGGATATTATAAATATCCACGGGTTAAACTTATATTGTTAATTTTCACGAGTCCACATTCAGAAGTGGACTTAGACCATGGATTGTGGGTGTCATGACACCCTTAATATAAGGTCTAATTTTTATACCCTCCACCATCATTAAATTTCAAATTATCTCTCATCATGAGTAAAGAGACAAGCTCTTTTATGTTAAGTTAAAAAAAAATAATAGAAAGTCTACTAGGAAAAATTTCTAAATAAAATAAAAATAAATGTTCAATCCACAAACTATCAAATATATATATATATAAGGAGTATATGATATATCAGTTCGGTCAGGTTGACCGGGTTTCAAAAATCTCGACCCATCACTTGACTTGTAATATCCATTTCTTAGGTTTTTTGACCAACTATCATATGTAATATCCAAATTATTTAATTTTGACGGGTTAGGTCAAATAATATAAATATTAAAGATGAGGTGGTTTTTTTAACACCCTTGATGTCCATTATAACAAATTCTAAAAGAGATTAGTATTTCACTATGCAAATTACATGGTAAAACTATGATTTTGCCCTTGATTGGCAAAACCAATTGGCTTTGTTTTAGGGGCAGGGAGGTCTTTTTCATGGGACTTATTAGTCATTACAAGAAAAGAAGGGGTTAGATTGTTTTTTTGTATTTTATTGCACAATGTAATTAACTTATTATCCTTGACAATAAAAAAACATTAAGCTTTGGTCAAGGGTCATTTTAGTCTTTGACTTAATTTTCAAACAATTAAATAAAATCATTGCCCTTGAAATGTAAAATATTTTGCCTTTGATAGAGGGGTTCCTTTTCCTTTTACATTTGTTTATTTGGTAGTTATTTTGGTGTCATTAGAGATAGAATGGCAATTTCATAAATAAGAAAAATAAAATAAAATCTGGAAATACATGGATAGTTTCCAACATGTTCCAAAGGTGCATATGACGATGTTTGATGGTTAAAACCTTACTTCCTAGGTGGCAGCTGAAGTGTATTGGCGTTCTCTCCACGTACAAGAAGCGTGTGTTGCCACTTATTGTCGGTGTGACGTGTTTGGCTTTTTTTTCTTTTTCGCTCTCTTCTACTTGATTTTTGAGATGGCCTTAAAACAATTCAAATCAGCTTCTGAGGTTTGTTGTACCTCACGATTTTGTCCTTATTCTCTTTGTTATAATTTTTTTTATTAAGAATAATTTCTGAAATTAAAGATTTTTCTCAATTTCATTCCTATTCTCTTTATTACAATTTTGTTTATTTAGAATAATTTATGAAGTTAATGATTTTTTTCAGTTTCAACCCCAATAAATATTTTTTTGTTATTCTTTTTATTACTATTTATTTTATTCTAAATGGTTTTTGCATTTGTTTTTAAATCACATCATTCTTGAGTTTTTTTTTCCCTATCAAATCTAACCCTTTTTTTTTATTGTTGTATTTTTTTCCTTACAAGGCTCTTTTTATTTATTTTTTATTATTATTTCCTCCTCCAATATTTAATTAGTCGGGTGTTTAGTTTCTTAATTAAGTTCAAGTCTAAAATATTACAGGTTACGGGTTTAAGAGATTAACTCCGGTTTACGAAGTTGACACGAGTTTCCTTGGTTTCTTTTCCTTTTTTTTTTTTCCATCCTTCAACATTTTTTTATTTTTTTCTTCACTTTTTATGGGATGTTTTAGTGACTTTTAAAATAGCCCGAGTTGCCATGGTTTTTGTTTTTTGATCTTTGTTAAATTTAGCTTTTCTAAAGGAATTTTATTTTTAAATTAAATTATATTGATTGATTTTATCTTTCAACATTTAATTTTTCAGGTGTTGAGCTTTTGAGTTGAGCCTGAGTCAAGAAATTAATGGATTGCAGGTTTGAGAGTTTAACATAGCTTTACAGAGTTCACTCGGGCTTGATTTGTTTTTTTAAGCTTTTTTTTGTGATTTCATCCTCCAACCTTCTTTTTATTTGCTTTTTATGATATTTATCTTTCTTTTTAAATAACAAGGGTTTCCTCATGTTTTTTTTTTTTAGATCTTAAATTTCAGCTTCTTTAAAAGGAATTTTATTTTTTAATTAAATTAAATTTATTAATTTCATCCTTTAACATTTAATTTCACAGGTGTTGAGCTTCTTAATTAGGTCATATTTATAATTTAACGGATTACAGGTTTGAGAGATTAGCTTAGTTGTACAAAGTTCACTTGAGCTTGCATGTTTTTTTTTTAGTTCTTTTTTTTTCTAGTTTCATCCACTAACATTTTGTTATTTTGTTTATTCACTTTTTATAAGATTTTTCTATGATTTGAAAATAACAATGGTTAAATCAGATTTTTCTTTCCGACCTTAGTTTTTTTAAAAAGAATTTTATTCTTTAATTAAATTAAATTAATTGTGTGAGAGTAAGCATGAGATGCTCGATTCATGGTTTTTTTTTTTTTTTGCTATATGGGTCACTGCTTTGATAATCTTGCAACCTATTTCAGTTACAAAAATCTTATATTTTTCTTACTCTTTTTAAAACATTGATATCACATAAATATTTTTTTTATGTTGGTAAAAAATTAACTTGACCCATAACATAGTGAAAAGTATTTATCTAGTGCAATACTAGTACCAAAAAAGGACACCTCCCTTGTCACACTCTGGTCTAGCTTAACCGGTTAATTGAAAGTTAATTCAAGTTAAGTTTTTAATTGAATAAAATAAAATATTAAAATAGTCAAACTATAATTATTCAATTGATTTGGTGAAATTTAATTTTGTACTTTAAACAACTCACGATCTTGATGGAGCTTTGTTGTCCATATGAATAGTAAAGCTCACCTTTCTTCTCTCTCTTTTTTTTTTCCTTTCAATTTAACCTCTTTTTTAATTTTATTTTTCATTTTTCACTCTTTTTTTTCAATTTCTTCATTTTTAGATTATTTATATACCTAAATAATTGACAATCGTGATGGAGCTTCAACTCCTCTTTTTTCTTCCTTTCAATTCACCCCCTTTCTTTTTTTATTTTTAATTTCATCCTTGTTTTTATTAATTTCATTCTCAAACTTAGATGTGAGCAGAAAAATTGAGAAAACAAATCAAGAAAAAATATTGAAAAAACCAATTAGAGAATAAAAAAAAAACATTCATTTTGGTTTCGGTGTAAGGGTTATGAAACTGATTGAACCAAACTGAACCAGATTTTAAAAATAAATATAAAATATGTTGCTTATAATATGATTTCATAAGATTGAATATAAAAGATGTTTATTTTTTTAAAAGCTTGTTGTTCATAATGACATTATACTTTTTTTTTTGTTCCAAACCCTTAAGATTTACATCTTTTTGTCAAAACATGAAGTTTCATATTGTTTCTAATGTATAAAAGAGAATAGGTCCAGTGTTTGGATAGGTTTCACTTGTAACAAACTTTTATGATTACATTTATATATGTGTTATTTGCATAAGTTCATATCTTCCTCAACTTTTGTTTTCTTTTGATTTTGTGATTATATTTATATATGTTGTTGAGTATCTACAATTATCCAATCTATTTTATAATTTTTTTTTGTTTTGCCCCTTATTCTATAAAAATCAGCTAGATTTGGTTATAAAAAGCCCACTAAAAAACTGACAAGTTTTGTAAACCCTCGAATAAAGACCATATATTAAAATTAAAGACTCAAATGGAAAGGAGAAAGAGAAAAATTAAAGTGGTAAAGATGGTTAGAGAAATTATTTTTGATTAAAATGAAATAGACTTGTGGTTGGAAATTTTCGAAGTTATTAAATATTAAAAGTGTAAGTGATGATTGGAAGGACTAAATTGAACAAATTAATTGAATCAAAAGAGAGTTTATTTAATGAGACGGATGAAATTAAAAAATATAAAAAAAGGAGTTTATAGGGTGAATGTATAAATAAGAGAAAATATTGGGCCAATGTATTACGAAAAGAAATGATGGGGTCAATATAAAAATAAGAGAACGTATGATGGGTTAATATAGAAATTAAAAAAACACAAGGGCCTAATATGCACATAAAGAAAGTAAAAGGGGGCAAAATACAAATAAAGAGCTAGAAATCTTCCAAAAATCACACTAAAAACACAAAAGAAAGTTAGATTAGAGAAAACAATGGTGTTAGGTGGAGATTTTCATAAGAAAAATTAAAGGAATTCCAAGGGGTTCAACCTTGAAAGGGGCAACAAAAAAAAAGAGAAAATGAGGGTGGAAGAAACTTAATTCATCTTGGGATTTCTCTTTTAATTTCTTGTTTTTAGGAGGTAAGAAATTCTTTTAAGAAGTTGTTTTAACTTGGTCAGTGTTTTTCTTAAATGATTGAGTTGCTAGAGTGTTTGGTAGAGGTTTATGATTTATGAAGTTATGAAATTATGTTTTGGTGATGGAATGAAGTTAATTGATATTGGTTATGATTGAAAAATGGGTTAGTAGAGAGAGAGAGAGAGCTTTTATTTTTTGGAATGGATTTGATGAGGTTAATAGGTTTAAGAATTATGTTAAATGATGATATATAAATGTATTATATGTTATGTTTGTTGAAAATGATAGAAAAATACTTTGGGAACACTTAGATACCTGTTAAACTTAGAAATAAAAAACTAGATAACTTGTTTCTCGGTTTCTCTACTAAGATCAGGACCCTAAGGAAGAACTTGAGGTAATTTCATTCATGAAAGTTATAGACATGAATATTGCCTTTCAAATGCAACTGACCTTACTTATATTGGAGTGACAAAACGCTAGATTTGAGATAAAGACCGAATAAGGTCTAAACTGAAATCAACAAGATAATTTTTCATGCTATTGTAATTTGTGAATTAGACATGAATATTACCTATCAAAGGCAACTGACCTTACTTAAATTGAAATGACGAAATGCTAGATATGAGATAAAAACCGAATAAGGGTCTAAACTGAAATCAACAAGACAATTTTTTGTGTTACTGTAATTTGTGAATTTAGTCATATAGATGACAAAACTGGTTTTAGTCATCTCATCAAAATGGAATACCTATGTATTAGATTTCTAGAGAAAGAAACCACGTATAAAACCGAGTTCTATAACTCCAATTATAATCAAATATTGAACAATTTTCTAGTTAATTATGTCAAACCACATGAAATTGGTGAATTATTAACTCTTATTTGGAGTTGTTCTTGATTAAAACTGTTGAAATTATTGAGGGAATGAACATGAAAAATGTGTGTAGTTATAGACAAAGCTTGAAATTAATATAGTATACCTGTTGGTACAGGTGAGACTTTGGACACTAAACAACAACAAGGGACGACCAGCAGAGCACATACTTCATGTAGGTGTTTGACATCTTAAACAATTATGTTAAAGTTAATTATGGTTCTTGTAAAATGCATGTTAGAAGTTTTACTATTCGTGTTTATTATAAGAATATTGTTTGAACCAGTTCCTTGGCCCGGGAATTAGTGTCTTATGAATGAGTTATTGTTTGAACTAGTTTCTTGATGTGGGAAGTGATGTTATGTAAATGTGTTATTCTTTGAATCAGTTCCCTAATTTGGGATTGGTGCCCTGTAAATGGGCTATGGGTTGGACTAATTTCCTTGTGCTAGGATTAGTGTCCTAAGAATGGGTGGTTAGGAGAACTGGTTCCCTAATTTGAGACCGGTGCCTTGTTAAATGGGCAAATGTGAAAATTTATTATAAGAATTAGGGCTATTTTCTTTAAAATAAAATTTGATAGTGTGCTGTCAAATTTCTTAAATTGTTTAATTAATTTTATGATGCTTTTATAAATTAATTTATAGGTTCATCTTAGTATTGTACCATTTAGTTGATGTATTAGTGTTTTTTTTTGTATATCTACTTAGTTTAATAGGTTAAAGGAGAAATATTGTTTTGCAATTGTCTGTAGTATTTTATTTTGTTAAACTTTATTTTGATTATATATAGTCCATTAATTTTGTATTGTATGTGTAAATTATATAGAGCTTTATTTTGTTGAACTTTTATGTAGAAATTTTATCTTTATCATCTAAGTTATATGATGCATGCATGAAATTGATGTAAGTAATTAATTGATTGTTTCTTTATTTAACCTGTATGTATTGCTCTTATATTTTATGAAATGAAAGTGTGGAAAAGCATTTGGTTACATGAGAACTACTTAAGTCCAGAAGGTTAGATTGTGGATTTAGTAGTTAAACGGTATGGATGATATCTTGATACCATATCCATATATATATATATATATATATATATATATGTATATATATATATATATAAACAAACTAACTTCCTTGGTTTTCTTCTTATTATTTTGGAATCCATGTTAATAGTATTTGCAAGTTTTGCTTCATTTTCTCTTTAAAAAACCAAATCCAACCGAAAATAGTTGGTTCAAACTAGTTTCCAAATACGGTTCTAAATATATATAAAAAAGTTTCACTTTGGTTGGTTTTTTTAATAAAAAACTAAATCGAATTAAAAATGCTCACTCATATTTAGATTTTTTTTAATAGTTATTCGGATTGTTTTTGAACCAACCAAGTCAACTAAATTATTTGAGGGTAATTTTCATATTTTCCAGTTTAAACTCGGGTTAAGAAAAGAGTTGAGTCAAAATGACTTTTTTTTTATCAAGTTCATTATTTCTTTTTCAATTTTATCTTCATATTTTTTTACCGGTCGACCAGATTGTCTTTAAACCAACCAAGTCATCTGGGTCATGACAGAGCAATTACCTTATGGTTTAATTTTAGACCTGAGCTAAGCAAGAAGTTGGGTCGAGAAGTTTTTTTTAATTTAAATTTCATAAAGTTTTTCTCGATTTTATTCTTAGATTTTTTATACCAATCGACTAAGATGTTTTTGGATCGACTAAGTCAATTGGATCACATTGAGACAACTCTAACATGATTTGATTTTAAACCTGGATTAGGTAAGAAGTCAGATTAAGAGATTTCAAAGTTAACCTATTAGTGCAGAGTTAATAAAAATATAAAATAATTTTTTATAACTTGGATGTTTTTTATTATGTTGAAAATTCTTTTAATCCGACCCATAACATAGTATAAATCTTTTAACCAGTTCAATCTAAACATAGATGAGTCGATGTTTTTTTAATCAACTTGGATTAATTTATTAATTTATTTTTTTCCAATTAGTTTCAAGATTTGATCTGATAACTATGCTTTTTTTTAAAAAAAAATATTGTTCTTATTTTGTTGCAATCACATAATAAAGGAGGCTTTATACACACACACACACACACACACACACACATATATATATATATATACACACACATTAGAAAATCACTTTGCTGATATTATATACATAGAGTGTTTGCATTGTAGACCACACTATAAATATAAAGTGTTTGCATTATGGACCACACCGTAAATGTTCAGAGAACTATAAAGGGTGTTATATTTTCTATTTTTTATTCTAAAAGCTGCTAGTGCGTGTTGGGTCAAGACATAACCACCTGTGATTATTGGGTCTGGCATGGCTGCTAGACTCAAGGCTATTGGATAGTTTAAATATTTGTTTTATAGAAAATAAAAAAATAATAATTATGATTTCTGTTTAGGATAATTTAAATGTTTTGACCCATGGCTGCCAGACCTAATGCTCTTCAAGGGTAATTGAAATGATTTTTTTTAATAAAAAAATAGGAAGAATTTAAAAAAAAATTATTTAGGATATTTCAAGAGCAATTTTAATATTTTTTAGAAAAATAAAAAAATAATTATAAAAACATTAATTAGCATTTTTGTTTATGATACTTTAAGTGTAGTTTAAATACTGTTTTTATAAATAATAAAATAATAATTAAGATTTCTATTTAGTATACTTTGAAGATAATTTCAATATATTTTTAGAAAAATAATTTTTTTTATAAAAAATATTATTTAGCATTTTTGTTTAGATAGTTCAAGAGTAGTTTAAATGTTGTTTTTATAAAAAATAAAAAATAATTTTAAAAAAATTAATTAGCATTTCTATTTAAGATAGTTTAAGGGTAGTTTAAAAGTTTTTTTTTATAAAAAATAAAAAATATTTATAAAAAATTATTTAGGATATTTCAAGAATAATTTATTGTTTTTTTTATAGAAAAATAAAATAAAATTATAAAAAATTAATTAGCATTTCTATTTATGATACTTTAAATGTAGTTTAATTTTTTTTATAAAAATAAAAAAATTTATAAAAACAATTAATGAAACATAGCCGCCAGATTCAAAGCTTTTGGGTCTAGTATTCCTGGCAGATCCAAGTTTATTGTATCTAGTATTATTATCAGACTCAAAACACTTATTATAAAAAATATTTTTTTTTGAAAATAAATTATTATTGACTTGATATCGAGTGAGAGTAATATGATCATATATTTTAAATTGTGTTGAATGTA
>Ga0325402_1003108_pt1 | contig 14821 bp, 15 predicted proteins | sample PopdelMetagenome_22_FD_207212 | JGI IMG/M metagenome (GOLD analysis project Ga0325402, IMG submission 207212) | Populus deltoides microbial communities from Bellville, Georgia, United States - Xylem-PdKOR-R3 | ecosystem: Host-associated > Plants > Phyllosphere > Stem > Wood/Secondary xylem... | reverse complement strand
TGCGGGCTGCATTACAACATAGCACCCAGAAGGATCAAACTTGTGCGCTACTGGCAAAGGGATGCTCCTTCTACACTATAAAACCCGCACATGTAGGATCAGACCGCTTATGTACATACAACATAAAGAATGATGTTATAATATGGGTTAAGCTTGAGAATCATTATCATCAAGATAAATAAAAGAAATAAAATAGAACTTAAACTATAATGCCAGCCAAGTATTGCTTTGTACATTCACGTATGTATCTTGTCTAAAAGACATTAAAATCCTAACAATGTAATATAACTTGAGCAAGCACCTGAATCCAAATAGTTAATGATTTTTTTAAGGATAAATTTGAAAAGGTAGCTCATGTAAATAGCAGAACTACACCTTAATTAATACTCATCAAAATGGATTGCACCAACTTTCCAGACAATGTAAGTCGTTGCAAACATTATTGTGCTGATTAAAACAAATGAAACGACAATGAAAAAGAGTTCTGAACCACCTGGAAATTGAAAAGTCCACCCCTCCTTTGGCAACCCTCGCTTGCTGTCATCAAACATGTTTTCAGGGGCTTCTGGAAGGCCAGGTCTTTTCTTGCCCTTATCACTTTCTCTCATGGCATCCAATACTTTGCTGCCCATCTCTGATTTCGATGCCTTTGATTCTGTGTAACGGCTGAGAACCCTCGCAGCCTTCAGTCTCTCTCTTGCTGTTAGAGGCGACCTTTTTGGCCTAGACTTCATATCTGCAGAAACTGTTGAGCCATTAGAAGCTCCAGAGGTTTGAGGTCCTGACTCCTCACCAACACTGTTTCCTCCTGGAGAATCCTCAGAGGAGGAATTCACTGTTGACAGCTGATCGTCAGAAATTGAGCTCTCAGCACCTCCATAACCCTTAACACGAGTGTCGGTGACAAGACGATCATTATCCGCAGCTGAAACGAATGACCCTCTTCTTCTTCCATTGATATGCATCCTTGAAGCAAGCATACCCAAGGAGGTGGTCTTTGGTCTAAACACATGTTGGTATCTGAATTGCAGCTTTTAATGGGAAATAAACTTTTGTAAATAATCTCGAGAAATAAGAGTCACCAGATATGTGTAAACCCCATCAATTGAAATAATCCAGAGCATAGATATTACGGCTGCTGAATAGCAAATATGTAAAAAAAGATTAAGAAGAAGAAGAAGAAGAAAGATCGTTTTATTAAAGAGGGATAGAGTCAACACAAAGCATTTGAAGCGTGTCTTTTTTTTCCCTATAAAGATTAAAAAGAGGTCCTACAACTATTAAAGATCAAGGTGAAACAGAATTTAAAAAAAAAAAAAAAGCATTACTAATGCAGGAAAAAGTAACTGTAAATGCAAATTTCCCATGATTAGAACAATTATATCCCAGGTTCATTTAACTAGAACATAAAAGCAAAAAACAATGACATAAGAAAAGAACACAACAGAGGAATGACCAGTAATTTGTGGGGCTCGCTTGATACAAGAATGGAGAAACTGCCTTTTTCTTTTTTACTAATTGCCTTGATGAACTTTCACTAGCAAAATCACCTTATTTCCAAGTGCTAGGAGAAACATCACAGAATATTAATAGAATGAAAAAGCTTCCCACGACACTAGTTTCAAACAGATAACCTTTCCAACATATGACATAGCTTCGCTGTGGATTTCAGTCCACATGAAAGCAGAAAGAAAAGGAACAATAACAATAATAATAATAAAAAAAAAAACAGCTCTTCAGCTTTCGAGAAATCTAGTAGGTAGACCAGGAAGGAATGAAGAATTCAGCTTTGCTATATATATTAAATAAATAAAAAATCGTGATCTTCACGGTAATAATCAATTCTTGTAGAATCTATAGCCAGAAAATTGGAAAACCGGGCTTCATTTTGCAATATTATTACATAAATTCTAACTTGAAGCAGCAAAAATGGAGGGGATTAGGTACAGAATATCTGTTCAATTTACAGTTCAGGACGGCCCAGTTGAAGAAGAAAAAACGCTATCATTTTGCAACTATTAATAAAGTACCATATCACATCTACTTTTAAAGCTTACAATCAAGCTATGTGTTAATTTTTGCTGGTGACTGATCAAACTAAGCACAAATAGAATGCCTTGCCAACTGTCAGTATTATCAACTAAACATTGCAATTAATAAAGAAAACCAAAAAGAATTTTTTAAAAAAAAAAGAGGAGGAAAATCTGAGGAGCAGAAAGGAAATTACCGTTGAATTGATGCCAACAACAGAATTAAGAGAAATCGCCATCCTCTCCTTTATTTTTATACTTTTTTAAGACCCAACCATGTGAGGGAGAGATTTTGCGAGTTCAGTTGAATCCGGCAGCTGTGCTTGCTTGTGCGAAATAGAGCGAGGGGGTGGCCTTGTAACCAAGCGAAGGAGATGAGCTAATTTGCTAGCGCCACTTTCTTTTACACAGCGTGCATGACACGCTCCAATTCCCACTTGTATAAACTTTACTTTTGTGGCGGACAGCGAGTGTGGCAAACTGCTTTTGCAAATAGATATTTTTATTTTATTTTTTAAGAGGGTATATCTTCGCCCTCGCATTAATTTATTAACTAAATACACTCTACTGGACTTCTGGTACGCTGAAGACAGGTTAAATAATCACAGCTTCATGTTTTTCGTAAAGGAAATCTTCTTGTAATCTCTCAATGAGATGCATAAATCATCCCTTCTTCTTCTTCTTCTTCTTAAAATAAAAATTGGAATCCATGTCCGCCATAAACAACAACTGAACGGAAGGCAAATTTACTTTAGCTGCACACATGTTTTTCTATTTTTTACTACAGTGAAATGGCTTTTACCCTTCACTACAATAATTATAAGCCTTTATTTTGAGGGTATTTTGATTTTTTTTTTTATATGTTCTATTGGTCATTCAATAATTACACAGTGATATTATGTTTTCTCCGTAGTTTTGGCAAGTGTGGCGCCTCCCTGTAACCGAACAACCCCTCCCGCCATCTCATTTTATATATCCCTGCATCCTCTTCCTAACAGGTAAGGCATGTGTGATAACAGGCCACCACCTGATTTTGGTGGAACTTAAACAAGCACTGAGCGAAAACAAACAAACATTACTGATTGACAACAGATCATTCTCAACGAAAAGCAGGAAAGCATGATACATGAATCACCATCCAGCAGATGGAACTCAGATAGGTTTGTTGCGACACGACAAGCACGCACCAATGTTTTAGAGTTGACTCGGGAATTCGCGGTTGTAGCGAAACATATAGCGCTAATTACTGTAGGGTGATAGCTATAGAGCATAGGAGAAGCAGATCTTACTAAACCCTATACGATAGGTCAAATAAATATTAAAATGTGAACACAAGCTCAGATCGTTATTCTGGAAAAGAAGATGCAAACAGACAAACTACCACAAGCATGTACTGTAAAGAAGGTAAGGTAAAAAGAAACCTCGTATCTAAAGTTGAATGGAAATCGTGAAGGTAAAAGGGAAAAGATGAAATTAAAATAGAGCCATTACAGATCAAGCTGGACGGTTTTATGATTTGTATGAAACAATTCGTATTATACTCGGCTAGCTCCCAGACCGCAAGGGAAAAAATATTGCAAATACAGGAAATCCTCCGCTTGCTCTCTACTAGCAGCCAAAAAATGATTCCTACCAAAAAAATATTACATCACTTATCCACACACCTAGGACAGAAAAATGCCATGTTCATTGTTTCAATTACACCTTCGTCCCACCAAAAAAGAACACAAAATAAAACAAGAAGAACGAAGGCACCCAAGCCCAGAAAAACACCACCGCCATATCAAAAGCCCAAACAGCTAGGACACTTTTTTCTTTAAGCAACTGGGAATTCGCAACTAATTCTACAAAAAAAGGGTGGTTGTTTGCATATCAGTAGCTGCCCATCGGTGGCATGCCAAAAGGTGGCATTGGAGGCATCCCCATTCCACCCATGGGTGGTGGTGGAGCAAAACCTCCTCCCATTGTTGGTCCACCCATACCAGGCATGGGCGGTGCAGGCAAAGCAAGAGGAAGTAACTGAGCATACATGTTCTGCAAAAAATCACATGAGTCGATCAACATAAGATTTAACAACAAAAAAATGTCAAAAAAAAAAAAACATCAGGTGGGACATGTAAAACTCAATGTTTATGTGGAAACCAACTCTTCCAGACAAACCTAATTCAAAGAGATGCTATTTATAAAAGTAAATGTGCCAGCTGTCACACCATGTACTTTGACACCACCTGGATGCAAAATGATTACCTGCTGAGCAATTACATCCTTCTCTTCCTGCTCTTTGGCCTTGACTTCTTTCTGCGCCTCAATTTTGTACTTCACGAGTTCATCAACTTTGCCTGTGTATTCACGGATAAACTGCAAATAAAGAAAGAGGAAGAAAGATGAGAGAATCATCGTGCATAAGCTTCAATATTCCAGGTAGGATGGCCAAGTAGCTTAAAAAGGTTAGTTTGCTCATAAAACGCAAATAACAAACATATGCAATCTGAAATCATAAGATTGGAGAATCAACAGCTAAGAAATCACCTGCAACAGGTACGGGAAAGCAAAGTCAATCATATTATTCATCCAGGCAAGCTCAAGGGCAACATCTGGCCGAATCAAATCATAACAAACAAAGAGGCACGATGCAAAGCATTCCTTCTTGCCCTACACAATCACCGAATAAAAGCAGAGTCAATGAGCCAACCAAAAACATTAAAAATTGCCTAGATGACAGGGTAAAAGTAAGGCCTAAGTGTAAAAACAGAAGAAAACATTTGAAATCATAAGACTTAAGTATTATCCTTCCCATAAATCACAAGCCGCAATCCTGAGATGCACGAGTGGTAAAATTATTTGGAGTGAAGTATTACACCAAGACTAATAAACAAGGAAAATGTACTAGAAACGGTTCACATGTATCCATCTACCTCTCCAGCAACGAAAAAGAAGTATAACCACACCTCCGCACAATCAAGCAAACTCACCCTAATTTTAGTGAAAGGAGAAAATGAAGAACTTGCTAAAATGGTCAATCATCCATGCCAATGAAAGATGTCATATCATTTATGCACTCCAGTACACACCTGTTCATTGAAATAAACCAGCAACTCCTCTGCAAGTTCACGATCACCAGACTGTGATGCTGTCTCCATGGCATCTTTATAAAGGTTATCTTTCTTTGACAGTGCAATGGATTGCTTCCATCTTCCTGCCTTCTTGTAAATGTATGCAGCCACACGCCTCATTTCAAGAAGCTCATGTTTCTCAATCTGGGCAAATTTGTACCAAAATGGATTACAAAATCAGAGTTTCATCAATGATCAGAAACAACAATATTATAGACCTTACCTTCTGTGCAAGGCCAATCTGATCAAAGTTATCATGCAAATCAATTGATTCACGCAATCTTTCATAGTCCTCCTCTTCTACATAAATTTGATTCAAAGCCTCATTCACAGCAGACACGTTGCTGCTCTGAACTGCAATCATGTATGGCTTCACAAGAAGCAAATGACCAGCCTGAAAACCACAAAGAAATACCACACAATCAAGAGAGATAGAACCATTGGAAGAGAGTGAAAAATCTGCTTCTTAAAATAACATGCAGTGGCACAAGCAAAAACCTTCCGCATAATGTCAACAACACGAGTATGGTCCACACGAAGTGCCAGCACATTGAGAAGATCATTGATAAGATCAGGATGTTCTTGCAAGTAGAAATGCACAGCCTTATAATATAGCTCTACATTAGCAACTTTGACAGCAACATCTTTGAATTGCATGTGATCCCATGCCTCCGGAGAATGGTTCATAATGGTAGTTGCAGCATTATCAAATTCATCATATTGAATGTACAAATAGGTAAGTTCCTTCCAGTGTTGCTGTTCATCACAGGCTCGGATAAGCTTGGGAATGTTGAGACGGGTTGAGAACAATTTAATGTGCTCCATGAGTTTCTCAGGACGATATCTAGCATACAGCACTCCCAACTCCGTGAAAATCCCCATGTGTGCCCGTTCTAAACCCAAACCACTCTCCATGAGAGAGATCAATTCATTGAAGTATCCTCTGTTCTGGTAATATTCGCTGACCTCCTCCAAATCATCCACCTACAAATTCCAAACCCACAAAAAATTGAGAAATAAATAGCACAAAATAGTTTTAAATAAATAAAGTGAGCACATGTTAAAACCATTATGCAAGAAGAAATTAGACATCCTACATTTTTATGTCAAAAGAACAAATTTATATAATGTCTAAAGGTAAAGCACTACTAGATCTTGATTTTGATTTAAAATCTAATTGACCTACAATCTAATGTGGGAAATTTACTGGACACGAAGAAAATAATTCAAAGTTTTACTTGGAAAGATCCACACAACTAAAATAGACTCGGACATCAGTTCCTTTGCAATAGAACTTTGAAAAAACAAAAACAAAAAAAATCACCTGTATAATGATGTTAAGACCACATATCTGAGCCAGACGGAACTCCTCTGCATCAACACAAGCAAAGCAAACTTCCTTCCATGTCTTGGCACTGTTGGCTTTCCGAGCTGCATCAACAGCACTTTGGAACTGTTTCAACTTCACTAGTGTGCTTGCCAACTTGGCCCAGTTTGCTATAAATTGGAATATAATTCTTGCAGCCTCATAAAGAGCTTCATCATATAAGCGATCGCCAACATTTTGGAGATTTGCCACATTTGGCATGAGAATGAACTCCTCAATGTCACTCAACCTATCAATCTTTGCATATGCAAAAATAAGCTCACTATCCACCTTCGGCTCTTTTGTCTTCTGCCTAACCATGAGAAGGTACTTCAACAAATCATGATAGACATTTGCATCCTCAGCAGCACGAATGACTTCCAGGAATTGAGTAGCGTCATCTGCACGAATAAATGACTCAATTGCTTCACTCACAAGGCCCTCTCTGAGTTGGGCCTTGGCCACCTGGCTCCAAACAGCATCTTCTTCAACACGGAATGCAAACTCCACGGCACGGTCAATGCTTTGGATGTTATCCAATAAAACATTAACAGCCTGAACATTCAAGTTGAACTTCTTGAAAATTGCAAATGCTTCCTCGTAAAGCTGAGCTTCAACTGCCACTTCCCCAACAGCAGGTCCATCAAAGTTATCTAATCTATTAATATAATCCATAACCCTAGAAGGATCAGCCTTAATCGCTGTCAAGATAAGTAGGTTTTGGAGATTGAAATTTCCACTGAATGCAGAGTTTTGGAGCACAATCTTCTCAAGAAGCTCAATCAATTCATGGGGCAGATCAGCTGTCATGAAAGCTTTAACAGCAGCAGAAACTTGCTCTGGGCTCTTACTCTCCGGCAAAGCAGTAGATACAACTTGATCAATAAGCTGTCTTCGGTATTCATTTTCAGGATTCAGAACCTTCTCCCAAAGATCACCATCCATCCTTTCAACCACATATCTGAAACCATAGTATAAGTACATGAGTCTTCTGAGAATGAAATGTCACACTTCAAAAAATACTAAACAAATCAACAAACCTGGCTTGCAACTTGAACAAAGAGTTCTTATTTGTGACATTGATGAGTTCTTCATCACATTGTCCTCTCCGGTAAGCAACAACAGCAAGGGTGGGATCACGTTTCTCACAATACTTGCCCACAACCCGGGAATCATAGTAAGGATTGGTGGTGAGGAAGTGTTCTGGGTTGTTATTGCTATCAATGATGATTTTACCAAGAGCATTGTGAACATGTACATCTTGGCTTCCCTCACTCACAAGATGTTCCAAGAACTGAGTGAGCAAACGAAGTCGATTTCTGAAAACCACAAACAACGAATTAGAACAATGAAATAAAAAGGAACCAAGGGCCAAGAATCAGGGGCAGACTGAGAGCTACCTCTTCTCACATTCCTCCACAAGGGGCTCAACTGGAAGCAAAGAACGGACAGAAAGAATAAGGCCCTTGATAAAGTCTTCAGGGCATTCATCATCTAACAGCTGCCCGACAACTAAAGGAGCATTCCCTGGGTTCACCTGTCAAGAGAATCATGTCAATTTCCAAATACTAAAAATTTAGCAAAATCATATGACAATCAATACAACATTTGACAGTCAATAGGACAGGCAAAAACTAGCATACCTTTTGAACATAACCCTCTATATAACGAAGCATGTTGCTTGAATAGAGGTAGTGTGTGAGATCAGCAACAAAACCAAAACGGTCACAGACATTTATTAGAGGCCTTGCATCCGGAAGCTTGGCTTCCATCAGAAAGTTCTTTGTCTTTTCAGGATCATAAAAATTTGACTCCCTAGTAACACGCTCAACCTCCTTTATTTGTCCGGTTCTAGCAGCTGCCTCGATGTACTTAAAATGTATATCAGGATCCTCGCTGCCACATGATTCACAGGAAAAAGGACCGCATAATAAATAAAAAAATTTAAACAACCAAATCAAGACCAAAAAGAAAAAAAAAAATAATTCTGATTCACTAAACATAATACCTGGAACTCAAATATGACCCCAAGAAAAAGTACAGCCCTTCATATGATTTGAATTGTTCAAAAAGTTTGACGCATGCATCAACACCCAACTGCTCACAATATTCCTTGGCAGTCTGCACAGATGCACATGAGTTAGCATCATGATGTACGGAAGATCTTGACAAACAACTCAAGACAAACTTTATGTACCTGAACAATTATCTGAAGGTTGCCTCTTAGATTAACCAGTAAGAGATCCTTCATGCACTCCAGAGCCCATTCTCGTGAAAGAGTGCCAAAAAACTCAACAAGTGCCTGCAAAGACAGCAATTACATGAGCAACTTGATATTTCCAATACAAGAATATAATACAATAATTTGACAAAACATACCTGTGGCTCTATTGCATGTGTATTCACGATCACGCGTTTAATATCTGGCAAATCCGTATAATGCTGCAGAAAAGGTAATATTCACTCAAAGGAATGGCAATAGGTCTGCATAGAATATGGAAAAAAGAAAAGGTAATCACCTGCAGGGCTCGGATGTAAAGACCAGCTTTTTCACAGAGTTGAGCAATACGAGGACGATCATAGTGGCTAAACATCCCATTGGCTAGAATAGCATCAGCTACATTAGGAAATGTTACCAGATTTATCTCCAGAACCTACATAAAAAAAGAGTCTCAAAGCCGGACATGGGTGAAGATATACAGATATAAATATAAAAGCTTCTTGGAGAACTATGTCAACCAACAAACCTTAGTTTGGAGGTAACCATGTTCTGCTAAATTTGGCTTCAAAACATCCAACAGAAAGGCTGTTGCCTCACGGATCAAGTTCCTCTAAAGGAAGACAGGTACACATCCATTAGAGTTACAGTGAATCGCACAGAATGACAGTATGATAAAGTTTGCGACCAACAAAAATTGACTTCCAATGCACTTCATATTATATAAATCCGCAAATCAAAAGAAGTGACGATCATGAGAAAACCTGAAGAAAGAGATCAGTAATGGTATTGTAGTCAACTGGACAGCCACCTTCCATTTGGGACATCATCAAAGCAAAGTTAACAGCACCCTACAGTCCAAATTCAAGAAGAAACTTTAGTTTATTAAAAACATCTAATAACAAATTTAGTTTGAGATAAATAAGTCAAAAGGCGGTACATACAGTATAATTTTTTGTCTGCAACCAAACAAGTACAAATTAAACTCACTGAAAAAGGTACCTGTGGATCTGTACGGAGAATTGTTTGCAGAAGGAATAAATAGTCAGGAGCATAGCCAACCTGAAGCAACAAAAGAGAACACAAATGGGATTAGAACCCATAATTGATCAAAAATAACATAATAAGAACAAGAATAATAGGAGGTATTCAGAAGAAAAAAAATAACAGATATAATTAAGAAACGTTGTCGCAATAGCGAGGTATAATTAAGAAATGCAAAAAAAAAGCTGTCCTTTACCTGCTTCGAGTATATCAAAATTTTGTCAAACTCCCTTCTCTCAGCGAAAGCTGCAACAACTTTAGGGGTTGCCCTAGCTTTAATATATATTTTCAGAGCAAGATCATTATCCACTGTCTACAATGACAACAAGATCAACATCATTTAAGTGATCAATAAATACAAGTTAGAAATTGCTGAAACAGAAACTTGAGGCATCTCAAAAAAGCTTCAACTATCTAATTTTTCTATAAATCAAACCTTCACAAGGTCTCCCAGTTCCTCAGTACACTCCAACTTGTCCTCTGCCAACCAGTTCTCCAAAAGATTCTTTTTGTTCTGATTGACCACAAGGCGGGACAATTCCAACGACTCAAATGCATTAAGCTTTCCTCTAGTTAAAAGGGTCCCAAAGTATTGCAATAAGGGAGGGGTTTGCCCAGGTTGCACTGGAACACTCTGCATGTTTCAAATAGATAGATACAGCTTGCTATGGTTAATTTCATCAAAACTGAATGGAGAATAAAACTTAAAACAGATACAACATTAGCACTGAATTAAAACAAAGAGAGAACCTGAAACTTGGCAACTGTGTCAGGAGTTCGAAGAATGCCTTGTGGTGACTCAGCAGCAAGCTCAGCAGCTTCTTTATACTTTGTTTGAGCGAATAATTCTTGGAAACGCTGGACAACCTGAGATCCCCAAGATAGCAGGCAACTGAGTTCTCATCACATGTGAAACACAAAGTAATTTTTTTCTTAAAATAAGAAACATATGACTTACCAGATTCTCAGCACCAGGAAGGTTTCCTCTTTTGGCAAGATTGACAGCAAGCTCCAGATTATTCAACTATAACAAGGATAGTCAGATTAATCCAAAACCAGAGAACCTTTCATCAAATGTTACAAAGAAAGAAAGGAAGCATATGAGCACACCTGGCCACTAACAAATGGCACAATCATTGCTTCATTTACAGTAGCCAACAACACCTGGCCTCGCCTATTAATGGCATAAAACCCTCCCACCGTTGAAGCCTCGGCTGTCAAAAATATTGGATCTGGACTAATTCTGTTTCGGTATACTGCAGTAGCTGTCTCCAAATCATAAACAAATAGCAGCCCAAGCTTCGTGATTGCATAAATCAAACTGTATTTGTGGGATATCTGCCATTTAAAAGATTAATGACTTATCAGGGATTGTTGATCAATAAAAGTAAGTTTAGAAAGAAAAAAAAAAAGGTGTAGCAGATACCTGCATTGCCACAGGAAAGTCATCAGCAAAATCAGGAGGAAAGAACAGATCCGCCTGTTTCTTCGTAAATGATGGCTTCCCTGTAACAAGGTTGCAAATGTTAAGACCGGGAATGAATGATTCATAACTCCAAATCCAAGGTAAGGAAATAGAGGGAGTCGTTTCAAGGTAACTGATCATAAGCACAAACGACAATGTTGAACAGATTCTAAACATGTTGCTCGACTCTAGACAGAAAAGAAGAAAAGGAAAACATATAGAGAAAGCAAAATGGAAAAACAAGAGACATAGAGACAGTGAATGAAGCAGACTGACCTGGCTGGGCACCAAGCTCAATAACATGCAACTTCGATGTAATCTGCCCAGCATTAAAAGATTTTGTGGCAAAAGAAATCAGAGTGGAAGGGTTCTCGTTTCCTGGAACCTGCTCAAAACCATAAATGTAAGGACCCTTGTTGCAAAAAAGGAAAAAAAAAATGTGATAGAAAAGGAGGATTATGGTTCAGAGAAAACCCATACCTTATATTGTGCAAATGAGGCAGCATGTGCTTCAAGAGCTTGGCTACGTTGTTGATCCACAGAGAAAAGTTGCATGTTCCCTTTAACCAATTGTTGCCGCTGAAAACAAATACATCAGTAATTAAAACCATTAACACCATCAGGTTATGGAAAAACATTCATAAAGAAATAAACCTCGTAAACTCAAGCTGTAATAAGGGCTATCCTTAACAAACTATTGGTCAAAACTGTTGAAAAAGATAAACAAGTAACATAATCACCTTAAGGCAAAATGGCAGAGGGAATTTATAAATTGTAATGAAGAAACAAGACAGCTGAAAAACAGTCAGAAAGAGTTCTTCCCTAATTCATTTCATGACCATAAACACCCCAACCAGAGGTCACGTCACTATGTTGGCTAGTCCAGCCCCGCCTGCTAGTTTGATTTTAAGCAACCACAGCTTCAGAAGCCCCAGGAACATCCAATACTATGGCCAACTATATTTAGCGTGCCTAAGTAACTTCTTAATCATGGAAATTCTAAATTTCTCCTAAGAAAGTGGTGAGTGTTGTTTTATGAAAAAAAAAAAAAAAACAGAGTAATTTAACAGCTTTCAAACAAAAACTAACAAAGGCAACAACATACCTCAGGTGAGCCAGGAGCAATTCCAATCAAAACTAACCATTTCTCAGAAGGGTCACATTTGTAGTTTATAATCTGATTGCTTTGCAAATTAGCAGTCCTCTCGAACATCTTCACTGGTTCAGAATCACCTAAATTAATGGAACAATTGCATTCATATATGAGAAACAATTCGAAAATGATAAAGAACAAAGTGACAACATGGATTGGAAAGCATGCAGAGGAGTAAGACTAAAAAAGCCAGTGAAGAAGATATGCAACTTATGCCACAAATTCAGGACTGCAAAACGATTCTGACCTTCAATAGACCAATGATAAACTGATGTCTGTGTAACCAGGCCCAGCATCTTAGGGGTTATCCACTTCCAAAAGACAATCTAGGCATAAAGCAAAAGGACAGGGTTCAGATAACCTAAATCACTACAGCTTTAGTGAAAACAATACCGATCATCAAATAGCATATCACAAAATGCTATGAGGTAGGTTAAAAAAGTTAATACCTGCTCAGGCATCTGGTATGATTTCATTTTTGCTTTCATCTCGATGTTAAATATTTGTAAGTGATCCTGAGTAGTTCCCGGAAGTTGGGCTTCAAAAGAATGCCCCAATTCATCAGCAGAAGGAAAATATCTAGATAAAATCATAAGTGTGTGCACACCCATGCTCAAATAAATAATATGCTTCAAAGACAATCAAGACATTTTCACGTGGCTTAATAAAAAATTCCTAGACAGACAGGAAATCACAGAAATCCACATATGACATGCAGGTCTGATTAATCAAATCAGCTTAAAAATTCACTATCACCACGTTATCATGATATCTAGTACAGCAATCCAAAAAAGAGGAAAAACTCCACATCATAGTGCCTGTTTGGATTAAGATAACATATCCAGTTCAATTTTAATCTTCAATAGAACGCTACTAGATATCCAGCATTAATTCCATGTTTGCCTAAGGGATAATTGTACCTGCACATCTTAGGAGAGCAAAATTTAAAAGAAAGTATCACCCACTTGGTTGAGTTCTTTAGCGTAAAAAACATACATTTACAAGGAATCATAAGTAATAACAAACTTTAAGGAGAAAAAATTAGACCATCTGCCCTCATGTGCTGAGGGGAATAGAGATTGTCCACAAACTTCCAAATAAGGAAAACAATGCCTTCAAAAAAATAAATCTAAAAAAGCTATGAATAGCCATAAACGATCACAAGAATAGCAACGTGCACGATGCATTATCAGCAATTAGAACCAGAGGATTCAAACAATCAAATCCTACCTTTCAAAGCAAGGATTCTAGAATTTGGATTCATGAGAGCAGAATCTGCAGTGATAGGGCGTCTCAATGGCTGCATTGGCATGTTCATATCGATAATTACAACACTATTTTGTGGCGCTGTTTCCCGTACACATATATACTTGTCTGATTCCATCGTTACATTTGTAAACGTAATAAACTGAGGACTAATCCCGATAGCCGGTAACTGCAAAAAACAATAGATCGCACAAAATTCACCAACTCAGCTTCTCCTAACTTATAAATCACCACTCGTTTACTAGAATTTTCAAAGAAACTGTAAAATTGAAGTGTTCTAAATCAAATAATTACAGCGACTAAGCACTTACAAACCCTGTAACAATATAATCAGTAGATCTGGGCATAGAAACAAAGTATCAGATCTATAGAAACTCTAGCTTTTCACGTGTCACGTCAAGCTAAATTACAAATCAACACGTTCTGGATTCAAAATTGAGCATAAAATGATTGATCACTCTGTTATTTTACTCATAAGCGAGCATATTTCAGTTCGAAGCACGATTTTCTATCTAAACTGAACTTCAATTTAGAAAGAAACGAAAAACAAGCGAAGAGACAGGAGTGGGTGAGAGTAATTACAGTTAAGACTTCCTTCATGGTGATCGGGGCGTTAGCCGCCGCCATGGTTGCTGATTAGATCGACGGCTCAGAGTGTGCTAATCGGATCTGTGATTGAAATTGAACCGTCGACTTGAGAGTCAACAACGTTGAGGATTCAAATCGCTGCAAGATCTAAAGCAGCGATAAAACCCTAAAATATTCCCTCGGAATCAAAAGAAAAGAAAGAGAGATCTAAAGAGAGGAGTGGGGAGGGAGAAGGGTGTGTCACTGTGTGGTATAATAGACCGGTATAAATGAAAAGGAAATGGAATGTGAATTCCTTGACCAGTTTAAGAAATGAGAAAAGTACAGATTAAAAAAAAACTTGATTAACGAAAGGCAGACGTGTTAAGCTGTGCGTTTTGGTGACTCGGAATGCAGTCTGTTTTTTTTTTTTATGTCAGATTCGGACTTGACCCATGAGTCCATGGCCCGACCCCTCTTGTTTTCGCTTTTGGCTTGTGTGCGCGTGTAGTGCTTGAAAATATGCAGGTGTTAATGATGAAACTTTTTTTAAATGCGGGATGGCGGTTAAAGTTTATTTTTTTATTTAAAATTATTTT
>Ga0325402_1003107_pt1 | contig 14823 bp, 18 predicted proteins | sample PopdelMetagenome_22_FD_207212 | JGI IMG/M metagenome (GOLD analysis project Ga0325402, IMG submission 207212) | Populus deltoides microbial communities from Bellville, Georgia, United States - Xylem-PdKOR-R3 | ecosystem: Host-associated > Plants > Phyllosphere > Stem > Wood/Secondary xylem... | reverse complement strand
ACTAGAATCCCTCATTTCATAACAAACAGGCCTCATTTTCTTCTTCTTCTTCTTCTTCCCCTTATGTAAAAAACATCAACATCCCTTTCTTTTTCTTCTCTTCTCTTCTCTCCTCAATTCCTTCTCTTATCCTCCACGCTCAAGTATATCTTCTCCTTTTTTCTTCTTTTCTTTTCTTTTCTTATTTTTTTTAAATAACATATTTTATGAATTTGTTTTTTTTTCTCTTCTCAGCTTCACTCGCAACTACATTAAGATAAGATTTTTTGTTTTTATTTTTTGTGTTTTTTTTTTCATTTTATTTGTTATTTTATTCTATTTTAAATTTTTTCTATTCTTAATAATTGTATGAATGTTGTTGTAAGATTTTTTTTCATGTGAGTTTTGTTAAATAGATTTTTTAAAAAATATTTTTAAATAATCACCGATGAAATTGCTTATGGTATTCTTGTCGGTTATATGGCAAGCTTCCTGAGGGAAAATGCCGACGGATTCACCGATGGAACATTTCCGTCTGTGATCATGTCGGTAAATTAATTACCAATGGAATGATAGTATAATAAATACCAACAGAAAATTCCATCGATAAATATAAGAATTCTGGTAGTGTATGCAATTACAATTTTAGTCTACGACAGGGAAAAAGAAAAACATGTTGCACATTTTTGTGTCTAATTCTACTATTTCTTGTATAACCATCTAGTAGGTGGCCTAGTGGTAAGATCTTGGAACCAATGAGTTTATTCCTCCTATGGTCTCAAGTTCGAGCCATGTGGTTGCTAATATGATGACATCTGGAGGGTTACATGGTCGTTAACTTTAGGGCCCGTGGAATTAGTCGAGGTGTGCGCAAGCTGGTCCGGACACTCACGTTAATAATAATAATAAAAACAACGTAAGAGAAAAAACAATAGATTGAAACGTATAGTGAAAGAGATTTCTATTTAGTTTAATGATTTATGGACATCTATAAATATCATAGAGAAAAAAAAAACCCTTTTCTTAATTGAAACTATATTTACAATAGCTTCAGAAATCTGTATAATTAATAAAGTGATTTTTTTTTACCTAGGAAACACATATTGTTTATAAAAAACATACAAAACTTTGAATACATATATGTAGTGGGTTCTTAATATATTTATAGATGTTAAAAACACAATATTTTTTTTAACATGTGTATGGTTACTTATCCATACACTAATTTTTATAGGAGTATTATAGAATTTATTTTATCGGACATCATTGGTGAAATACTAATTTCCACTATTGTTATTAGCAGCATATATTCACCTTCCATCTATAGATTATTGTACAGTTATTAGCATATATATTTCAGCTTGATCTTTGGAATCATTAGCAGATGTTCAGCAATTGTTAGCTGAGATATAGGATCGTGTTTTGCTTCCTCATATAATATATACTACTATAACTGCAGAATGAAATATACAGTGTAGAACAATTCTCTTTTTCTTACATGGTATTAGAGCAGGTTCTTTGCATATTTCTATAAGCATATTTCTTCAACGTTTTTTTTCTGCAGCCATGTCAAATACCACATCCTAGGCAGCCTCCTCTTTCACATCACCATCCATTCAAGACATATCCTCACCATATTTCCTTCATTCCGCTGATCATCCTAGTGCCATTCTGGTCTCCACTCTCCTTAATGGTGACAATTATCCTACCTAAAAGAGGGCAATGAAAATGGCCTTGAATGCCAAAAACAAATTGGTTTTTGTTAACGGTACTCTCTCCAAGCCAACATCTTCTATTGCAGAAACTCAACTGTGGGAACGTTGCAGTGACATGGTCTTATCATGGATTCTCAATTCCATTGATAAATCCATTGTTAGCAGTTTAATCTATCATGCTTGCCCCCGTGATGTCTGGCTCGATCTTGAGGATCGGTTCTCTCAAAGCAATAATCCAAGGATCTTCAAATTGAAATGCGACATTGCTACTCTCACTCAAGGTTCCATGACAATCTCTGCATACTTTACAACACTTAAAAGTCATTAGGATGAGCTAGCCATGCTCACTCCCACACCACAATGCACTTGTGGCATCTTAACAGAATTGAATCACATGCAAGATATTGAACGTGTTTTTCAGTTTTTAATGGGGTTGTATGACTCATATGCTTCGATTCGTAGCCAAGTTTTGGCTATGGATCCATTACCTCCTGTTAACAAGGTATATTCAACTTTGCATCAAGAAGAGAAACAACGCCTTCTTCATATTCCCAGTTTTCCAACTGAGTCTACTGCTATGATGGCTCCTCGTCATATTTCTCATCATTTTGACAGTAAAAGGCGAGGGTGTGGTCGTCCAAAATGTGACTATTGTGACCGTGATGGTCACTGGAGAACACACTGTTATAAGCTCAATGGATATCCCAGCAACAGACCTCAACCTCGTGGAACACTTGATAGAATATCTAGTTCGTCAAAGGCAGTAAATAATGTCATTGGTTCTTCCTCTCCAGCTGGTTCCTTAAAAACTAAAAATATTGTTACTGGTTCTTCAACCTCTACTGAGATAGCTATCCCTGGCCTCACAAGTGATCAATACAATCGGCTCTTGGAATTTTTATCACCCGTGAACACCAACTCTACCAACTTTGATGGTAACCCTGTCTTTTGTCACTCTATTTCTTTTTTTAACCGAGAATGGATTATTGATTTAGGAGCCTCAGATCATATGACTTCTAGTTTTTCATCCTTTCATAACACTCAACTTCTTAATCAACCATGTCCTATTTCACTTCCAAATGGTGACATCGTCTCTATCACTCATACTGGCATATTGCGTATTTCTCTTCCTAATGTTTTATACGTACCATCATTTAAATTCAATCTATTGTCCATCAACAAACTCACCAGTACTCTCAACTATGTTGCTATTTTTTTTTTCTGACTTTTGTGTTTTTCAGGACCTATCAACGAGGAAGCTGATTGGAATGGGTGAAGTACGGGATGGACTTTACCACTACAAACCTTTCTCTGCCTCTGTTTTTCATTCTCAACGCATTTCTGACTCTACTCTTTGGCATCAACGACTCGGTCACCCTTCTACTTCCAGTATTCCAACAACTTTAAATTTTTCAAAATCACATTTGCCTTGTGATGTGTGTGCTAGAGCAAAACACACTCGTTTACCTTTCTTTTTTAATACAAATAAGAGCACCTTTTGTTTTAATCAGATTTATTGTGATATATGGGGTGGTTATCCTACAGCTTCATATTCAGGTGCCCACTATTTTTTAACCATTATGGATGATTACTCACGTACTACATAGGTTTATCTCATGCGTATGAAATCAGAAACTTTTACTTGCCTTACCAATTTTTGTGCAATGGTTAAAAATCAATTTAATCGCACCATTAAGCATGTGCGCACCAATAATGGACAAGAGTTTTTATCTAATAACATCCAAAAAAATTTTCACGACTATGGCATTCTTCACGAGCGCACATGTGTGGAGACACCTCAATAAAATGGCGTTGCTGAACGTAAACATCGCCACCTTCTTAATGTGGCTCGGTGTTTACGTTTTCAAGCCAATCTTCCCATTTCCTTTTGGGGTGAATGCATTCTCACAACCACTTATTTAATTAACCGCACTCCTTCACCCCGCTTTAATAATAAGTCACCCTATGAACTCCTTTTTCAAAAACAACCATCATATTCACATTTACGAGTGTTTGGGTGTTTATGCTATGCTCAAACCACTCGCAAAAATCGTGATAAATTTTCTCCTCGTGCTCTACAATGTGTTTTCTTAGGCTACCCTATCCATCATAAGGCTTATCGTGTCTACAATCTTGAACATAAAAAAATTTTCATTTCTCGTGATGTTACATTTGAAGAAAATATTTTTCCTTATCATTTCATGACTCCAGATCCCACACCTTCCCGGGTTCTTCCCCTTCTTATCCCTGAAATTCCATCTAACACTGTTTCTGCACCGCCTACTACCTCCCCTCCCCTTCCCTCCTCATACGAACCGTCATCCACATCATCCATTCCACCCCTTCCCGCACGACCAAAACGAGCTGTCACCCATCCCACTTACTTAGCTGACTATATTTGCCCTTCTTTACCAAGGTCCTCCACTACTTCACATGTTTCACGCTCTTCCTCAGGTATGGTTCACTGTCTTTCTTCTTTTTTGTCTTATAAACGTTTCATTGCTAAACATCTCGCCTTCCTCTCTGCACTCTCCCATCACCTTGATCCCATCTCATATTCTGAAGCTGCTCGTCACCCTCACTAGCATGATGCCATGGCAGCTGAAATACAAGCCTTAGAAGCAAACCATACTTGGACCCTTCAACCCCTTCCATCTGGCAAAACCCCAATTGGCTGTAAGTGGGTGTTTAAAACAAAATTTCAGGCTAATGGTTCCATAGAGAGGCACAAAGCTCGCTTAATGGCCAAGGGATATGCTCAGGTAGAAGGTTTGGATTATCATGACACTTTTGCTCCTGTTGCTAAACTCGTTACTGTTAGATGTGTTCTTGCAGTGGCTGCAGCTCGTCATTGGCATCTTTTTCAGTTGGACGTCCACAATGCATTCCTCCATGGCGACCTTGATGAAGATGTTTTTATGACTCCTCCACCTGGCTATTCCAAACAGACGGATGCTCATGTTTGTCATCTTCAGAAATCACTCTATGGCCTCAAGCAAGCCTCTCGCAATTGGTTCTCTAAATTATCATCCGTTTTGCTTACTGCAGGTTTTGCCCAGTCACAGGCGGATCATTCTCTCCTCACTCGCCATCGGGGACAGTCCTTCACTCTCATACTTATTTATGTTGATGACATTCTCTTGGCAGGAAATGATCTCTCGATCATTAATAACTTCAAAGCCATGCTTGCTCAACTCTTTAAGCTTAAGGACCTCGGCCAACTCAAATATTTCCTTGGCCTTGAAATTGCTCGCTCTCCCACTGGCATCTTCCTCACTTAACGCAAATATGCCCTTGACATACTTGCTGATAGCGGTCACCTTGGTGCACGTCCCTCTTTTTTTCCAATGGAACAACATCTCAAGCTCAATAATACTGATGGTGATCTGCTCCATGATCCCAGTTCTTTCCGCCGCCTTGTTGGCCGTTTGATATATCTCACGATCTCTCGTCCTGACATTGTGTTCCCTGTCAACCTTCTAAGTTAGTTCATGCACCAACCCCGACAATCACATTATAATGCTGCTATCCGTGTTCTTCATTACCTCAAAGCTTCTCCAGGCCAAGGCTTATATTTCCCTTCTATTAACAATCTTCAAGTGTCAGCTTATTCAAATTCGGACTGGGCTAGTTGCCCTCTCACTCGTCGTTCCACCACCAGTTTTTTTATTCAGCTTGGCACCAGTCCTATTTCCTGGCGCACTAAGAAGCAACATACGGTCTCTCGTTCATCTGCTGAAGCCGAATACCGCGCTCTTGCTTCCACCACTTGTGAACTTACATGGCTCAAAACACTTTTACATGATCTTGGTGTCCACCACTCCCAGCCTATGCTTTTACATTGTGACAGCCAAGCAGCTCTCCATATTGCTCAGAATCCTGTCTTTCACGAACGTACCAAACACATAGAAATTGATTATCATGTTGTTCATGAAAAACTCAAAGTCGGCCTTATTTCCACCCAGCACGTCCCTAGTCACAGTCAGCTGGCAGATATCTTCACAAAAGCTTTAGGCCGTGAAGCTTTCCAGGTCTTATCACGCAAATTGGGCATTACGGATCTCCATGCTCTAACTTGAGGGGGAGTATTAGCAGCATATATTCAACTTCCATCTATAAATTATTGTACAGTTATTAGCATATATATTTCAGCTTGATTTTTGGAATCATTAACAGATATTCAGCAATTGTTAGCTGAGATATAGGATCGTGTTTTGCTTCCTCATGTAATATATACAACTGTAACTGCAGAATGAAATATACAGTGTAGAACAATTCTCTTTTTCTTACAATTGTCACTGTTAAAATCCTTTTAAATATCAAGTTTCAATTTCTACCATTATTATGTTTTTGTAATTATAATGTAAAATTAATAATGTATTTGTATTTCATTTGGTATTAATGAAATAATTAATACCTTTTTATTTGTTTAAAAATAGTTTGATAAAATAGTAGTGATTTGACAATATATTGTTAAAAAAAATAAGAAGAAGAGTAAGAAAAAAAAAATAGTATATCTGTACATAATAGCAAAATGAAAGCAATTCTCACCAAATGTTATCCCAATGACACATGAATTACTACTGATTTATAATAGATATTAATATTAATCAACAATATTTTTCATCTATTACAAAATTAACCTATACATCGGGACAAATCTATAATCCAATTTTAGTAGCGGCAAAATAATATAACTATATAACTATATTAATTAAGATCCAAAAAGTTTGAAAATTATAAACTTATAATATAAAGTTTAAAAATTTACATATATTATAAAAAGATGCTCCACAAAATTATATTTCTTTTCTTGTAATTCACAATTGCTCCCTACAAGACTTTATATGTTGAAAACATTGTAAGATTTTCTTATTATAACACTTTCAAATATTTATTTTTCAATATAAGTAACCAAACAATCATTCAACCAATCATTCCGATTCGATTGCGTAACCAACTTTTAACCAATTTCATCGATGAAATAGAGGAAAACAATATAATTAGATTTACCAAAGATCCATAATATGAGTCCCAACATGTATCACCGGCTTTTTGAAACATAGTTTCTTGATGTAAATCTTGACCACTTGAAATGGCACCATTATTAAATGCTTCAACTATCTTGCTATATTGCTTCTCGCAAATGAGATCTCTTCTCTTTCAAGACGCTCCTACAACATTTGTCAAACTAGAAACCATATTAAATAACAAAGCAATATGAGCATCATTTTTTGCTACACCAACAAATGCTAGTTGCAATTGATGGGAAAAATAATAAATATAATATGCAGATGGATTCTCCTTCATTATCAAAGCTTTCAAGCTATTAAATTCACATTGCATGTTACTAGCTCCATCATAGCCTTGTCCTTGTAGATGTGATATATTAAGCCCATGTTTGGCAAACAATGCCTTAATTGCCTTATTATCTGATAGAGCAATTGTGTTCTTAATATGCATAATACCAAAAAAATATTCAATAACACATTCATATCTACATAACGTAGAATAACAACCATTTTCTCTTTAACTAATACATTAATTAAAATAATCATGAACTCACAACCAAGATCATTCAATATAATATTGGTCTTTTCTATTGCAGCAACATGTACAATATCTTTGTGAATGTCATAAGCTATAATTTAAAGATTACTAGGATATTTGTCTAAAACAACATCTTTGATTCCTTGATTATAATTGACAAGAAACTGTAGTAGCTCAAGAAATTCTCCTTGATTCTTTGAATCCTTATATTCATCACAACCATGAAAAGCTAGTTCTTGATACAAAAAAAAGCGAATACAAGCAATAGTTGCAATCAATTGGGTTTGATAATCTCTTCAAGCTTGATTTGAAATTATGGCCTAAGCAACTTCAATGTGTTGCCTTTGATTCATCAAATCTTGGTATTTCCTTCAAGCTTGGTTGTGAGCACTATTAGGAGCTCTAACATGAATCCCAAGTCTTTTTTATCCTTCCAGTTCTTAAATCTCATGCCAATAAAATAATCACCACTTGCTTGTTTTCCCACATTCAACCTTTAAAGATAACAACATAAGCAAAATATTGAATCACCATCCTTATTATACTCTATCCAAGAACCATGCTCCTTGAACCAAACTAGGACAAATCATCAATATATATTCTTGATCTTTCTTTGTGGAAAATAATAATCATGAGGTTGACACAGAACTTTTTACAAATAGGCTCTTTGAACTTTATCTCTATCATTATTAGGATGATAATTATAAATTTTCTTTCTTAGCCCCATATCCAAAGGAAGATCATTTAAATTGAGTTTCAATATGACTTGTTTTTTACGAAGTGCCTCCACTATTTATGACATTAACATCATTAACAATGAGCGTATCCTTAATATTTTGTTTTCTTTTAATGACAAACCTATCTATGACTAAAAAAATAATCTAATTAGAACATAATAATAAAAAAATAAACACATCAATGCAAATAGTAATTTAAATTATTAGATAATATTCATTTCCTAAAATATTTTTGATAAGTCTCTATGTTAAAAAAAAATAGATTCACATAATTTTCTTTTCTTTGTTATCCAATATGCATTTAATAAGGGAAGAGAATTTGGAAAGTCATAGAAAAATATTAAGAGTTAATGCGAACCTAGCGGAATTTAATGGTATTCGCGACCCCAAGATCAATCTAACCCAAGTTTGTTGAGATTTTAATGAGCTTATCACAATGGAAGACTTGCTTCAAGGCAACAAAACTATAAACCAACTCGATCACAACGCCTACACCTGGAGACAAGCAAAAGAAGTATAAATTCACAATAAAGAATGGTCAATTCTTTGAAGAGTTGAAAGTTCAATCAAGAACCAAGATTGAGCAACCAAAAGTCGGCTACAATGTTGAAAATATTATCAAAAGTCTGCCCTAAAATTATTCCTAAAGAGTATTTATACTCCAAGCCAAAACCCTAGTTTCCTTAATGGGTCTCACATAAACACAATTTCAATAATAATCAACCCAAGCTCAAACTAGCCCAAACTAATTAAAATAAACAAAATAAACAAGTCTAAAACCCAAACAAATGTCTCCTCTCAAAATAATTAAAGTTTGATAGCCCAACTAATTAAATAAAACAAATTCGTTGTTTCCACATTCTGTCTAGCAGCAGCAAGGCCCAATTTAAAACGGATGGTTCTCTCTTGTCTTAATGAATTAGAAAGCGTGCCATATACGGTTGGAAAGGTATGGAAGTCTAGTTTCTATCCCAACTAGAATCACATCAAAATTGGTTCTGTAACTCCAGTTATGACTAAAAGAGTAAAAAAAGTTCAAACTGTCCGAATCTAGTCTTCTTCTCCCAATCCTTGTGTAATGGTCTTGGTTCCACCAACAAGACCCTCTTGAACATGAATCAGATTAATCAAGGCTTGCTCTGTATTATTACAAATCCTCTTGAAGTCCATGTTAGCTCATGTATCTTGAAGTCCATTGAAAGCTTCTTTGAACTTCTTAGCCCTAAGCCTAGTAACTGGACCAACGAGAACCTCCAATGGATCCTTTAATGGTTGGATCACATCATCCCCTCACTCCTCAAAAGGATTCAACCTCGAATCATCACTTACATCAAACGAAGAAAGATCAGAAACATTGAATATAACACTAACATCATACTCACCTGATAGATCCACTTTGTAGGCATTATCATTAATCATTTTTATGATCTGATAACGACCATCTCCTCGAGGCATCAATTTTGATCTTCTTTGTTCAGGAAGCCTTTCCTTCCTCATATGCACCCAAACCCAATCACCTGGTTCAAATCTCACTAATTTTCATCCCCTATTGGCTTTGTTTGCATATTGTTCATTCTTTTTTTCTATTTATTGCTGAATTTTTGCATGGAGATCTTTCACCACCTGTACTTTCTGATTACCATCAAGACTAACCCTTTCATCAACATGCAAAGGAATCAAATCTAATGGTGTCAAAGGGTTAAAACCATAAACAATCTTAAATGGGGAATAATTAGTAGTAGAATGCACACTACAATTATATGTAAATTCAATGAATGGCAAACAATCTTTCCAATTTTTAAGATTCTTTTGAATGATAGCCCTAAACAATTGAATCAAAATCTGGTTAACAACTTTAGTTTGGCCATCTGTTTGTGGATGACAAGTAGTAGAATATAAAAGTTTAGTTCCTAAGTTACCCCACAAAACCTTCCAAAAATAACTCAAAAACTTAACGTCTCGATCGGATACAATGCTCCTAGAAAGACCATGTAGCCGAATGACCTCTCTGAAGAATAGGTCAGCTATATTTATTGGATCATCAGTTTTATGGCAAGCAATGAAATGTGCCATCTTAGAAAATCTATCCACAACAACAAATATAGAATCTCTCTCTTTCCTAGACCTAGGTAGACCCAAAATAAAATCCATAGAAATATCAACCTAAGGTTCCTTAGGAATAGGCAAAGGTGTGTATAGTCCATGAGGCATTACCCTAGACTTAGCTTGTATATATGTTATGCACCTATCATACATTCTTTGCACATCTCTTTTCATATTAGGCCAATAAAAGTGCTTATGCAGAACCTCCAAAGTTTTAGTAATTCCAAAATGCCCCATTAAACCTCCCCCATGTGCTTCCCTCACAAGTAATTCACGTAAAGAACAATTAGGCACACATAACTTATTTTCCTTAAACAAAAATCCATCATGCCTAAAATATTTATTCATGGCCAAAACCTTGCATGTGTCATATATAGCACCGAAATCATGATCATCAAGATACAATTCCTCAATATACTTAAATCCTAAAAATTTAGTATTAAGAGTATTAAGAAGAACATACCTTTGCGATAAGGCATCGACGACCACATTTTCCTGACCTTGCTTGTATTTAATCAAATATGGGAAAGTTTCAATAAATTCAACCCACTTAGCATGTCTTCTACTTAACTTACCTTGACCCTTCAAATGTTTCAACGATTGGTGATTAGTATGTATGACAAACTCTCAGGGCCACAGATAATGTTGCCAAATCTCCAAAGCCTGCACGACTGCATACAACTCTTTATCATAAGTGGGATAGTTAAGAGTTGCACCATTGAGTTTCTCACTAAAATAAGTGATGGGCTGTTTTTCTTGCATTAAAACGGCTCCAATACCTATTCCTGAAGCATCACATTCAATCTCAAAAGCTTTATTAAAATAAGGTAAAGATAGTAAAGATGTCGAAATCAACTTTGATTTTAACAAGCTAAAAACATTTTCTTGTTCTTCTCCCCATTTGAAACCCACAACTTTCTTAACAATTTCAGTCAATGGAGAGGCTATCGTACTAACGTCTTTAACAAATCTCCTATAAAAACTAGTCAAACCATGAAAACTCCTAATGTCTGTTATGGATTTTGGTGTGGGCCATTCTTAAATAGCCTTAACCTTAGCCTCATCCATTTCTATATCTTTTGCACTGACCACATATCCAAGAAAAACAATCCTATCCATGCAAAAGTCACACTTTTTCTAATTAGCATGTAAGGACTCTTTTCTAAGCACATCAAGAACTTGTCTTAAATGACTTATATGCTCATCAATCTCCTTACTATAAATCAAGATATCATCAAAGTAAACAACTACAAACTTACCAGTAAAAGCACACAACACATGATTCATCAATCTCATAAAAGTACTAGGTGCATTAGTAAGTCCAAAAGGCATAACCAACCACTCATACAAACCATATTTAGTTTTAAAAGCAGTTTTTCATTCATCCCCTTCTTTCATCCTAATTTGATGATAACCACTTTTCAAATCAATTTTCGAAAACAATTTAGAACCATGTAATTCATCCAACATATCATCTAATCTAGGAATGGGATGTCGATACTTTACAGTGATGTTATTGATAGCTCGACAATCCACACACATTCGCCAAGTTTTGTCCTTTTTTGGAACAAGAAGAACGGGAACTGCACAAGGACTCATGCTCTCTCGAATGTATCTTTTCGACATCAACTCCCTCACTTGCCTTTGAAGCTGCTTAGTCTCTTCAGGATTGCTCCTATAAACCGGCCTATTTGGTATAGATGCTCCTGGAACAAAATCAATTTGATGCTCAATACCTCTAATTGGCGGCAAACCACTAGGAATGTCATCCGGAAAGACATCCTCAAATTCCTGCAAAAGAACTTTAACAACACTAGGAACACAAGAATCTAAATCATCTGAGTTAAAGAATGCCTCCTTATACACAAGTAAAATTATAGGCAAGTCAGAAAGATAGACATGTTTAAGATCATTAGATTTTGCAAAAACATTAAGGTGTTTCCCCACTTTTTCTACACACTCTTCTTTTCTCACCCTTTCTTTCTTCTCTCCACTCATTTTCTCTCCACTCTCGGCCTTCTTTTCATCTTTTTGTTTTTGGCCATGACCCTCCCCTAATGTCCTAAGGTCCGAAACTTTGTTCCCTTTTGTTTTCAACTCATGGCTCACTTTCTTTTCTCTCTTCCTCACATCCTCACTATGTTGTTTAGCTTGTTTTTCCATTTTAGCCAAATCTTTTTGTTCCTCCACTTTGACTGAAACATGTTACTCTTCCTCATAACCCTTGTTCAATTGAATTTGATCTTCACACACTTGCTTTGGTGAGAGTAGGGCAAGTGTATAAATCCTTCCATCCTTTTCTAATGAATACATGTTCTTAAACCCATCGTGCTTTGCTTTTTTATAAAATTGATAAGGCCTCCCTAGTAACAGATGAGTAGCATGCATAGGCACAACATCAAATAACACTTCATCCTTATATTTGCCTACTAAAAAAGAAATCATCACCTGTCTATTCACCCTAACAACACCACATTCATTCAACCAATGATGTTGATAAGGCCTCTCATACTTTATGGTATTCAATCCCAACTTTCTAACCAAAGTAACACTAGCAACATTAGTACATCTACCACTATCAATTATTATACTACATACCTTATCGTTGATTAGGCATCTAGTATGGAAGATGTTCTCCCTTTGGTGCTGCACATCATCCTCCTTAGTTTGAACACTCAATGACCTTTTAATCACCAAAACTTTATCTCCAACAGCATACTCTAAATCACTAGCATCCTCAAGTGGGGGCATGTCATCACAATCAGACTCCTCACTAGTGGACACAATCTCTCCATCATCCCTTAAAATCATAACTCGACGATTTGCACATTCTGATGCATAGTGTCCCAATCCTTGACACTTGAAACACTTTATATCACGATTACGCTTCAGTTGAACTTTTCCCTTAAGTTTTTTATCATTGATCGAAACCTGCTTCTTCATGGAGTTAGGTTTGGCAACTTTAGAAGTCACCAAAGGCTTCGATAATGCACTACCCTCTCTCCTATAATTCATCTTTCAACCCGAAGAAGACCCTGTGTAAGCTCTAGATCGTGTATTACCCTTCCTTTTGAACTGCCCTTCAACCTTAATGGCTAAGTGTACTAACTCCTCCAAATCAAAATATGATTGCAACGCCACAACATTAGCTATGTCTCTATTCAAGCCATTCAAAAACCTAGACATCGTAACTTTCTCATCTTCATTAACATTAGCTGTAATCATAACCACCTCTAATTCTTTCTGATACTCCTCCACACTCTTATTACCCTGTGTAATCATTTGAAAACGATTAAACAACTTCGATAATAATGTTTAGGAACATACCTCTTCTTCATTATTGTCTTCAACTCCTCCCATGTGCTAACTGGTCTTTCTCTATTCCTTCTTCTTTCTACCACCAATCTCTCCCACCAAACCATGGCATAGTCAGTAAACTCCACTACAGCTAACTTAACGTTCTTTTCTTCAGAGTATCTATGGATGTCAAAAATCATCTCCACCTTTTTTTCCCAATCTAAATAAGCTTCCGGATCAGTTTTTCCCTTAAAGGCTGGGATTTTTAACTTAATACTACCCAAATTTCTATCTATATCTCCCAAATCATAAAAATCCCCTCTATGCTCAAAATCCCTATGTGGTCGAATATGTCCCCTCCTTGACCGATTCTCATAACTCTTTCCCCTATGTGTACGGAACCCACCACTATGATTAAGATCATCCTCGACTTCATCTGCAGAGTTTCCAGCAACACTCTCCTCCTTCCTAGCTTCCCTACCCCTTTTACTACGCCCTTCATCAGACCTAGTCTCTAATTTTTCAGTCCTTGTCATCAGCTCACCAAACATAAATTTCATCTGTTGTTGTATTCTCGAAAGCCCATCTTCTTAGATTTCACCATTCTTCTGTGGCACACTATTAGAAGATATTTTTTTTTAAACCTGCACAAAAATCGTTAGCAATAAAAATAACACCTCACACACTTGTGTTTCACATAAATTTATAGGTTTTTCACTCGAATATGCTCCCTATGCCTTTTTCCACTCAAATTGCCTTTCTTTAGTTCTTGAAATCACTTAGCAACAATTCAGAAAAAAAACAACCAACTATGCAGTTAATTTATAAATTTGATATAGACTCTAGAAGCAAGAAATTACGAAACTAACAAAACAAAACTCGATGACAAATTCACGAATAACAATGCAAATTTGTATGAATAATATAACAATTTGAAGACACGAAAAAAATCAGAAAAGAGCTAAACAATTACGAATTATCAAGAACTAAGGATTTAATTCAAAAAAATTCCAGAAACTCAAGAAAATTAACTAAACTACCCAAATTTTCAAGAAACACAAACAAGACTACTAAAAGATTCGGCCAAAACAAAAAAAGTGATTTTTTTTTGTGCGGCAACAATCAAGATTTCAAGATATATATATATATATATATAACAAAACAAAATCAAGAACTTAGGTGTGTATGCCGATTTTGATTAAGGAAGCATAAAAAAGAACACTAACTTATGATAGTGTGTTCAACAAAGCAATAAAAAGTTTATATATATATAACAAAACAAAATCAAGAACTTAGGTGTGTATGCCGATTTTGATTAAGCATAAAAAAGAACACTAACTTATGATGGTGTGTTCAACAAAGCAATAAAAAGTAAGATCCCTATTATATATATATATATATATATATATATATATATATATATATATATATATTTATATATA
>Ga0325402_1003105_pt1 | contig 14828 bp, 17 predicted proteins | sample PopdelMetagenome_22_FD_207212 | JGI IMG/M metagenome (GOLD analysis project Ga0325402, IMG submission 207212) | Populus deltoides microbial communities from Bellville, Georgia, United States - Xylem-PdKOR-R3 | ecosystem: Host-associated > Plants > Phyllosphere > Stem > Wood/Secondary xylem... | reverse complement strand
CTTCGGTTTTGTTAGCTGGATTCTGCCTTTTCTGATTGTGTGGTGTAGTGGAGGGTTAACAAAAATTCACATTATTATACAGTAAATGACTTTTGATTTTGCTGAATGCAGATATCATTTCAGCCATTGGTACAGTGTTTGGATGTGGACAACTTGCTCAAACTTTTTACTGCCGTGTTACTTGAAAGGAGGATTTTACTTCGTTCCAACAAGTATCTCTCTGACCCTTACAGAAATAATAATTGTTTAAGAGAAGTAATGAAATTTAATCACCATTGATTTGATTCTCTTTACTATTCTCACTACACTGAAAATTTTCAGAAGTCATCTGGGGTATGTTTGCATGCTTATTAAAACATGTGCATTGGTTTTATTGGTCAAGTTTCTGCATCATCATTTGTTTAACTTTAGGTTCCCGATTATGTATTAATATCTGCTTCAACTTTGGTATGTTATGCATACAAGAATAATACAGTGAATTTCAGCTAGTGATGTTGGGTGCTTAATGTCTGTTTAAATCCATATTAAATGGCAGAGATGCCTTGAGTTTGTGAAATAACCAACAAGCCTCCATGGGTTTGTATTATTAGAGGCCAGGGTAAATAACCAATCCATATTGTTGGCTTGATAATTATTTCAAAGTGAGTGATATTGTTGGCTTGATAATTATTTCAAGGTGAGTGATATTGTTGGTTTGATTATTATTTCAGTTGAACCTATCTTGTATGCTTTGGTTTACCACTATCAGGACATGGTTTGAATTAGATTTTTTGGGAATGTTAGGGGAGTCAACATCCAATTATGTTATTAATAATTGATGTGGTCTCCATTTAGATGTGTTTATGCATTGCTCTAACCACTAGCTCCCATTATTTGATTGCCTTCTTTTCCAATTGTTAATCCCTGGGTTTGTATACAATCAAGGAAAAGTACGTTAGCAATTTAATGGATCTGTTTTTGTAGTGTGCAAGTGGATTTCAATTATCATGATATGAAATTTCTAGTCAGCAGTCTTTCTGAAGATAGAAATTCTATAAAAATATTAAGAAGACTGGTTTTGAAATTAAATGGCTGCAAATCCTTTTCATATTTACCATGCTCTCTTACTCAAGGCCACAGGCTGTTCTAAAATGTTGTCTGGATTCTTCACCAAAGCAGCTGTTTGTCTGCAAATTCTTGATTTATCTACCATTGAAGCATTAGTTCAAATAATACTTGCTAATATCTTTTGCGTTTTTAATTTTACTATATTCTTCTGAGGCAGGTACTCACTTTTAACCCTAGCATCAGAGGCCATATGTCATTTGATTTATCCCCTTAGGTGGCAGGTGAGTTTTAATTATTTGGAAATTCACTCTTCTTTTACCAGACTAGAATATCACTTCTAGGTTTTCCTTCTAATGCTGGAACCTTTTTCATCTTCATAGATGAAAATTGCGGCTAAAATGTTTTTCATTATCTGGATAGGCTGATGGTATATTCATGTCTTCATGTGAATTTCTTATCAGCTCACTTCTAATTATTTTTATGTTTGTTGTGCTGAAGCATGTCTACATTCCATTACTATTTTTCAGTGGAGTTGACTATATTGATGCTCCTACACCTTATATGATGGGTCTCCATTCAGCTGTTGATACATCTTACCTTGCAATGGATGGTGTAAGTTTTTTGCTTAAACTTATGGTTGTTTGGCTTAATAAATGATGTCTTTCTTGGTAATATTTTATCATGCCTTTTTCTTTAATATTTGTGTTTACATATTATTTTTCTTAAGCATGGAATTTGGCAGCATTTTCTCTATCAGCTCTTTTGTGTTGGACAGCTCAACTGAGTAGAATAATTTGAAAATGCTATGATATGGTTTCTGGTTTTGCTTTATAGAATGCATAGCATGAACTGGTCCATGTGTTTTAAACTTCTTGGAAAGAACGATTAATATACACATTCTACTCAATAGAGATCGCAGAGTTTTTGTTTCCCAGGTTACTCCCTTGACAGATGAACTGTTACCTGTTCTGTAACCATTTATGGTTTTTTAGCCTCTATCCCATACCTTTACTTCTGCATGGCCAGCCTTGAGTTGGTCTACGTAGAGGGTTCGATATTTGTGTTTGCTTTTAGTAGATAGGAAAGAAGAGTGAGTGTCTAGTGAAGGAGCAAGGTGCGAACAATTCAAAACAATACTGGATCCATTCATCATATGATTTAACTTGAAATTGATTCCTGAAATGAGTAGAACTGTGATCGCCATGTTGTGCAAACTGTGGATGGATTCTCTTGGAAAATGGTGCAAATAGTGTAGGGTTATTTACAGCATACCTTGCATAAGTAGAAGCTCAAATGCAGAATGCGGGTATGATCCTACCTGCTAAAATACTTCATAAGTGAGTTTCATATTACTCTTGAATTTTTTGTTTGGTTGGCAACCTAAGATATATTGACATGTCTGGGCTGGGATCACTTTTACAGTTTAAAATTAAAGTTTATCACATTTTGGGTTAGTGATATAATTGTGAGAATTCTGTCATGTAATCTTATCTGATTCAGATGTATGCTGGGAACTTACACAACATGAGTCATTAAATTAAATGACTATAGGATCATGTAAAGCCCATAATTAGGCGTTTCCCTTGCATCTTCATCTTAGGGTATCTAGTACTTAGGATCTAGGCTCCCCCATTCTCCTATTTTTCTTTTTGATTGGTGTGCAGTTTCTCTCTTCAATTAAGGAGCTGTGCAAATATTGTCCAGTATAATTATCATTTTCATGTGTGGCACTGAGAGGCAGCTATGTACATTAGTATACTTCTCATTACTATTAGATGGTAGCAGATTTCTGCATAGTCTTTTAGCCTTTAACAGAACTGAGTGGAGGTAGATCCCTTTGTTGACCCTAACTAGTTTTGGATTGAGTTTTATTTTAGCTTTGAGTATTGCTATGTGGTCTTCTATTGCTTATACAGACTGATATTCAATCAAATTTCCATCTTCTTTCCTTTCCTGTTTTATGTCAGAATTTCATATTTATTGTCTGAAATACTTTCAGCTTTATTGTTAGGTCACTTTCTTGAGCTATGGTTTATGTTATTCTGTCCCTTTTTCATTGTATTGCAGGTAGTGGTTGTGGACCTTGAGTATAACCGAATTTGTACCTCAGAGGAAATACCCCCTATTCCAGAGCCAGAATTAAGTACCTTGCGGGGTGAGATACTGAAGCTATTGTACCCCAATGTCATGGGAATAGATCAAATGAAAGCTGGTCTGGTTAGCTCATCTGAGCAATATTTTAAAGGCTGCAACAAGCCTTGGGGAGAAGATCATGACCTTCAACTTAGGTGATACTTGGATGCACCATGAAATCTTTATGAAGTACTCATTGCTTTCCTTGTTTAAATTTACTGCATGTTTACATAAACTGTTCATCAAAGCTCTTTTGACAATATTCTCTATATATAATTGATAGGTTTTGTAATTGCTCTGCATTTCTGTTATATTGGTATAGTCTTTATTATATATAAAAGATGGATGTTCAGTTATTTGCTTAACTGAGAATTGGAGAAGCATAAAGACATGCAATTATTTTGAAAATGCAATAATGATGGTTATGCTTGTTGCCAGCAATTAAGTTCTTAGCTTGAATGCTTGTTTAGTTATTGCACTGCTAAGCATGTAATTACATATAATGTACAGCACTCCACCTGTCTCCTCTTTTTTTGTTATTTCCCCTTCTTGGTGGTAAAAGAGAATCCAACAGTGTATTGGTTATTCCAGGAATCCTGGAGCTTCTAATTTTCTGGTGTTGTTTGTTTAGGACAAACTCTCCAAAAGATGCTCTATAATTACTTGTAGTCATACATTTATCCCATATAATATTCCCATTTGATTATGATGTTATCAGATATAATGTGTTTCCTAGGTTTTCCGGTGGTACTAGTGAATCAGTTTATATGTTTTCTATAACAATGTAGTATGACTGTGTATTTTTCCAGCTATTTCTAATGGTTAATCTGGCGATTGCTGTTTCTCTTTACAGGAACTTGATTTTAAATACCTGTTTTGTATCATGTTGGTGCTTCCATTATACAAAAATTCAGGATGGATATTCTTACTTAGATAGCTTAATTATTTCCTGTTCTTATTTTTATTCTAATACTTGTTAGATTTGTGCATTCTATGCAGGTTAATATTCCTAAAGTTCTTTGCATCCATTTTAGGTGGATACCGGAATTTCATTGTACGACTCTCCTGTCTTTTTCCTTTTTCTTATTATCGCATGGAGTTAATTTGAAAAATTCTCACCATGACCTTCTTCAAATTAATTTTATGAAGTTAACTATTTGCAGGAAAACACTGCAACTCATGCCTTCAACACTCAAGCATTTTTGAGGAAGCGCTCTCGGTCAACCAACCAACCACCAGATGCCATGGTGAAGTTTTTTTTCCCATCATCATTTACCAACTTAGAAAAATCTGCATCGTTAATTTGTGAAAATTATTGAACTTGATATTTTGTGTTTAAATCTATTTTTATTTTTGCATTGATTTTTTTTATTGGTTGATTTGGTTCTCCTTGTATTTACTTTATTGTTGCTTGCAGATAACACAGTTCTTAGACTCCCATGGTTTCTTGGATTATTTGGAGAGAGTTATTGATTCTGATGAAAACAATTATAATCTTCTTGACAAGTTACAAGACGCAATTGGAAGGGGTCAGAATCCCATTTCAGTTCTCCCCTCTTCGTGGGTAGAGCCTGAAATTATAACCATATCAGATCCAGATGTTGGAATATTGGGTAAATTTGAGGTCTTAATTTATATTAATCTGTGAAATTGATACAAATACATCTCAAGTGATTTTATAACATTATAGTAACATTGATGTCCTCATTTCTTTCAGGATCAGGCACTAAATTTACTTATGATAGGTTTCCCGCAAACATCAGGTCAGAAGAACATGAGGAGAAGAGGAAGCAAATTCTTGCAGCAGCAAGTGGGGCTTTTGATTACATAAAGCATGCTCCTAGGTGTGTATTTTGCTAAGTTTGTATGTGTGTTCGGTGTTCCACATAAATTTATTCTAATTTTCACTATGTTAGTTTGATTTGTAATAGTGAATTCCTAATATCTCTAATTTCTGGACCAGTTCACCATCTGTGCAAGTGGGCAAGGACTCTCTTAGTCCCATGGAGAGGGCTGTAAGTTCTTTATATCATAAATGGTGCAGCAGGGGCTCTGTTTTTGAAGTTGGGTTATCCTGATCAGTGAATATTTATGTTTCACAGGCAGAAAGGGAGCGCATGGTTTTGGACATTAAAGTTAAGCTGCAGGTATAATTTTTTTTTTTCTTTTTTGAATGCTAATGAACTTTCTGGGTAGTTCCAGTATTTAACACATATAGGAATGTGTGTAGATTTTTTATATTTCAATTCATCATGTTATAATCTTAAAACGTAGTAACTTGTATTAACTGGATTTAACCTTTAAGCATTCCTTTCTTAGATTATTGGGAGTTGAAGGATTTTTTTCCCATTTAGAGTTTCACTGTAATCAATCAGAATACCAGACATAGCTCTAGGATGCAGCCTATCATCCTAGCTGCTAGAATATGTGTTTATATTGTGGTCCAACTTCATCTGAGAAGTTTTCTTTTTTGTTGTCTTTATTTTCTCCCATATTCATGGGTTTGGAATGGGTATTGTTATTGCTGTTTTCTCTTGATGGAAAGAAAAGTCTTGCTTGTAACGGAACCTGTTATGCAATTAATTTAAGTTTGTAGAGGCTAGGAGACATCATTTCACTTTTCAAAGATGCAACTTACATGCAATATAATATTATGAATAAACTATGCAAGAATAGGTAAAATTTAGGTGTTCAATCTTATTTCTATTTCTGTGCTTCTGTGATGTAGAAACAATATGAAATTTGGTAGAATTTCAAGCTGATAACAATGCTGAAATTACTATGTCTGTCTTCTTTCCATAATCGTGTACTTCTGGTTTGAAGTATTATTTTTACTTATACAGGGTTTGTGGCTGCGTCTTCTTAAACTAAGAGCCACTGATGATCCACTTTCATCTTTTGAATATGGCACTATCCTTGGTATGCTTCTACAAGAGATTAAACCTTTCATTGACATTTTTTAGACAACATTTTATGGCTTTCAATTCTCAATTTTATTTACTTTATAGTTCAAAAGAGTTCTGCATATTGATTGGTGTTTTGTTTACTGGCTTTGCAGCACTGATTGAGTCTGATGCGGAGGGGATTGGTGGTAGTGGATTTGTTGAATGTATAAGGGAGCATATACACTCAGTACGTAGGAGAGAATAAATTTATTTAATCTTTTCTGTGCTTATGATTAAGCTAACTTTTTTCTGGATTTTATTCTTGTAGGGATGGCACTGTCAATTGACCGATGAGCAGTTTATTGCTGTGAAAGAACTGGTATGTAGAAGATGCATCAAGGCTTTCTTTTAGCATGAGAGAATTGCTATTGGTTGAAATTTCTAAAATGTATCTCTGAATTACATTACAAAATTAAATCATAGTGGATTTGATGATTAAGTTCTTTGTTGAATATCCATGATGGTTTTCCACTTACATGTAAATTGTTTCTTCAGAATCTAAGCTTCTTTTACCCTCCCTGACTCTGCCTCTCCCTGTGCGACCTTTCATGCTACCTAATTCCCTATATTTTATCTGTGTAAATTCAGCTTAAAACAGCAATTAGTCGCGCAACCTCCAGGAATGATGTGTCAACCATTAGAGATGCCCTTGAAGTATCTGCTGAGATGTATAAAAGAGATGCTAATAATGTTTCTGACTATGTCCAGCGTCATCTTATTTCTCTGTCTATATGGGAGGAGCTACGGTATACATTTAGTCATTTTCTGCTGGATTTCATTTATTGTCATTACTTCATTTTACAGTCTCTTGTAAAATGACTCCCTATTGCTTTAAACTAGGATTTGTTTTCATTCGATCTTTCCCATCATATTTTGATCTTATCTTATCTCAACTTCCTTTTCTTTTGTCTTTAGAGCAGCTCACGTAATCCTGTTGTGGTGTTGCTTTAATGAATTGTTAATTGTCAAAAAGAACATAGAAATGGAAATTTTAGATGGTCTGTTTGATTTTCTTGCAGGTTCTGGGAGGGGTACTTTGAGTATCTAATGGAGCATCCTTCAAGCAAGTATGGCTGCACATTCTCAACAAATTGTGATAATCTTAATTAATTTTCATTGTTTAACTATTTGCTAATATTTGTTACAATGATTAAAAAACAATTAAAAAAAACTGTTCATCAATCCATTAAATTTGGTCTTTGTCAATAATCCAGCTTCAGCTAATGGTATAGTTAGTATTCTGTCTTTTATGAGTTATTGGTGACAATAATATGGAGATGTTAGCTAACATATGCTTAGAGTCATGTGGTGGTTCTTGTGATGAAAGAGCCATAATAAATTGCAAAGAGCGTCCATAGATAAAGCCATTTTGTGTTTAATTTCTGCCCTCTGCCCCTCCTGCACACTCATACATAGAGAAAAGGGAGGAAAACAAAGAGCACACAGCTACTGAGTACTGGGAGGCACTTTCTTCATTTCTTCTAGGATGCATGAAATTTAACCCTTTTTCTGTTCTTTCCTTGATGAAAGATTATAATAATCACTTTCTTTTAGAATGGACATGCCAAGCTTCTGAGGTGTTATGCTTTTTTATTTTTATTGCAGGTCAGCCAGCTATTCAGCTTTAGTAACAACACAACTAATTTTTGTGGCATTACACATGGTGGTCTTCTTTGTCTGTATTTCTTTTGTTTCACGACTTTTATTCCCTCCTTCAGGCTTCACTTACTTGCTGTGATCATGTTTCATGTCATTGTGAAGGCTGGATTGGGACTTCTTGATACTGATGCTTGGCACATGATTGAAACAATAGCAGAGAAGAATAATATTGGATACAAGCAGTTTGTAAGTTAACTCCTGGTTGTATGCTGCTTGACCATGGTTTAATTAAGATCCATAGTTCACAATAGCACCCTGGCCCCTTTTTTGGCCAGTATATGCAGGTGTTTTTATCAGGACTTCCATTGTGATTGGACCTCTTCATACCTCAGTGTTCAGTGTTGTCTGTGATTTTAGCTTTCTTGACTTTTAAATATCTAATCACAATGTACTATTTGATACAATAATGCCTTTGGTTCTGATTTACTTGAATGGTTTTGTAACTGAACAACAAATGGATGTGTGACATACCATGTCCTAAAGCAAATAGAATAGCTTCCAGAATGGAGTGGGTGTTGAATAAAACTATTTGGAACACAGGGATTCTGGAACAAAATGAATTTAGGTTTACTTCAAAGACAAAATATGTATCAAGCATGTGTCATCCTGATACTTCTACTTATAGTTCTGAAAAAAGAGAAGTGGTGTAGGTGAACTATAGTGTCCAAAGTAGATGGAAATTCTTGCCAATGCTTCCCAAATCTTTACATAGGATAAAATAGCCAAGTAAGGGATTTTCAATTTGCTATTCTTTTCCTATTCGTGTGTAGTAGAGTCGGATATCCAGCTATATTAGTAGCTGTACTTTTTCAAAATCTCTATTTGAACTATCTTTATTTTTTCTATTTGAGCTCTTGTATATTTAAAAAACAATCAATCGAGTATACTACTTCACAAGTACCCATCTAAAGAGTGTTTCAACTATTTCCACATCAGTTATCAGAAGTGTATTTTCTGGAAGTCATATACTTGTTAGTAGGCATTTCCTCTTCTTTTTGGAAAGTACCATCCCAAATAGTCATCAGAAACAAGCTAGCATTTACAGCTTCGGAGAGGAATTCTGTTAACTGTTTTGAAGTGGCTGTTTCTGTGGCGTGCTTTCCCCAATATGTAATTGATAGAGGTTTGCGATAAAAGAGCCCCTGATGTTGATTTCCTTGTAAATGGAATGGTTCTTTGCTTTCCATGTGGAAAAGAAACTTTTGTCTTTGTTCATTGCTTTAGTGCATTCATTAAACAATTTGATTTTTTTTTAGTTCTTATTTTTAGTAACAGATTATGTGGAAGTTTAGAAAAACTCACTTTTGACAAAAAACAAAATTAAGCAACTTTACACATAAAGCAGTGTGAAGGTAGGAATCAGTAAAAGCATTTCACTAGATTTGGAGGACACTTCAATCATGGTTGTTTGGTATGTTCAACTTTTAATAGCATGATTATCCTGTCCACTTATGTCCTGGAAATACAAGAGCTCATATTCATTTATATCAGAAATGAGTAAAAGCTAAGCATTTCATGCATTTTGTGATAGAAATTTTACATAATTACCTATTTTGAACACTCAATCGTGGTCAGGTTTTATATTCTTGGCATCATAGATTACATCTGTCACGGAGACCTATGTCTTCATATCTTGATATTTGGAGAATGTCATCTGACACTGTGCTGTGCTAAATGATAATTCTTATGTTCAATTGTCCATGTCCCATAATCACTATCCACTGTGGAGTTGCTCAATCCTTCGGGCTTAGGGACTTGCACTAAATGAGATAATCAACTTTATCTGATTTTAAGAAATCCCTTCTTTTCTTTCATTTCAATATTCATTGAGTCGTCAACATATTTCTCATGAAACCCAGAGTTTTGGTGATGATTTAAATTGGTTTGATACATAGTTATTTTGTCAATATCTTGTTCCATTTTTTGGTTGTCACTATTTCCTTGCATCTTTTATGATTTCATGCTACTGAAATTTGCTTTGTTTTTTGGTTCAGATAAAACTCAGAGGATTCTTGTCACACATCCAGCAAGTTCGTATCGGTTACTGGGGAATCTCTTCTGTAAAAGCCCAATCCATGCGATCTCCTGGATTGTCTTCCCCACGCCCAAAAGATTCTATGGATGAGAATGAGCAACCTGCAGAAGCTTCTGTTATTGGCAGGAGCTGGGTCCAAAGCATGTTTAGCAGAGATCCATCCAGAGCAAACTCTTTTGGTCGTGTTCGTAAAGGGGCTTCCGATAGTACTTCCGGTTTGTTTTTTAATAGCAATGGTCACCTGTATTACAATAATTTTGTCTACCATTATATCACCCTTTTTTCATTTTCTTCTGTGATTACAACACTGCTGTTTATTTCTGATTTGAGCAGTAAATGAAAATGGAACCCCTAGAAAACAAGATTCATCTGCTGCTGGGCAGAAGAAACTTCAAACCAATGTTCGCATACTTAGAGGCCATAGTGGTGCCGTTACTGCCTTACATTGTGTTACCAGAAGAGAGGTCTGGGATCTAGTTGGTGACCGTGAAGATGCTGGTTTCTTTATCAGTGGAAGCACAGACTGCATGGTAATTTAGCATAACAGATTAATTTCCTTTCCTGTATAATTCCTTTACACAATTCATGTCTGGAAGTTTAACTGCAGAGCCACGCTTTCTGAGCGCTCTTTACTGCATGTGTTAAAGCTTCTGTTTCTTGGCTCTAAATTGAAGGAATCAAGACAGGAGCATTCAAACTTCTACCACTCTGAAACAACCGTGCCTTGTAACTGATTAGTTAAATTGCCAATCCTGTAATCCAGCTTGCTTGTTTTCCCTGTAGATCATAGCCTTTGTGACGTCACATGCTAGGATTAATTGATAGATGCAATTGTGAAGTCTTAGCAGCATTATTGTATTATGGGACATTTATTTCTTTTGAATGATCATGCAGGTTAAAATCTGGGATCCTAGCATTCGTGGTTCCGAACTTCGTGCAACTCTGAAAGGGCATACCAGGTGTCTTGTTTTTATGTATTTGTGATGATTTATTCAAGTCAGTATGTGCTGATGATCCTGCTTCTTCAGTGGTCATTCCTCCTATGATTGAACTTAACATTTGTGGACTGCAGAACTGTTCGAGCTATAAGTTCTGATAGAGGAAAAGTGGTATCAGGATCTGATGATCAGTCTGTTATTGTATGGGATAAGCAAACATCCCAGCTTCTTGAAGAGCTGAAGGGCCATGATGCACAGGTTTGCCTATTAAGACCATCTATGCAAGTTTTTTATATTAGGAATAGGACTAGAAAGGTTTTGCAGAGTTGCATGCATTGTTAATCCAATATTTTTATGTCAGAAAGTTGCATCAGTCTAGCATTGAATTCCTGTGAAAGGTTCTTTCAATTGTGCGTGTCATGCTTGGATTGAGATATCTGTGTTAGAAAAGATATATATATATATATATATATATATATATTTACTTATGCTATTTTCTTTCTTAATTTAACGAAGATTTTCTTATTATTGATTTTCTGGAGATTCTGTCTAACACGATGCTTGCTCTTTCATGTTGCAAGTTTGCAACACAAACAAAAGTGCTTGTTTAAATTTTTCTTTTTTTGCTAACAATATAACTAATTTAGATGTTACTGAGATTACAAGCAAAACATATGTAAAAGATATTTGAATCGGAAAATAATTCGTTTATTTATTCTTGTAGGTTAGCTGTGTCCGTATGCTGTCTGGTGAACGTGTCCTGACTGCTGCACATGATGGAACTGTTAAGATGTGGGATGTCCGAACTGATACTTGTGTGGCAACGGTTGGCCGTTGCTCGAGTGCAGTCCTATGCATGGAGTATGATGATTCCACTGGAATTCTTGCTGCTGCCGGTAGAGATGCGTATGTACTCTGAAACTGCAAATGCCACAGTATATTTTTGAGTCTTTATTCTATAATTGACTACTAAAAAAAACCTGTTTTAACATTTTCATTGCTAGGGTTGCGAATATATGGGACATCCGTGCTGGTAGGCAGATGCACAAGCTTTTAGGGCACACAAAATGGATTCGGTGAGCAGAGTGGAGTATTTTTCCTATCCATGATAACTATTAATTATAGTTGTGAAGGAGCCACGTGTCTATCCATTATGCAGGTCAATTAGAATGGTTGGAGACACACTGATTACTGGTAGTGATGATTGGACTGCAAGAGTGTGGTCCGTTTCACGAGGAACATGTGATGCTGTTCTAGCCTGCCATGCTGGTCCAATACTGTGTGTTGAGTATTCCATTTCAGACAGAGGAATAATAACAGGTAAATATCTGCTACTTTGTCTTTGTTGTGATTTGATTGCATAAGATCTTTTATCATTTATAGGAAGGTTTATATGATATCTTAAGTATCAGCATGAATGCTAATGTTTCATACTAAAATATGTTTCAAGTGCCAACATGAACTGCTAAAATGTGTTACTAAAATGCAATTTCTTTTTTCAGGTTCAACTGATGGTCTTCTCCGATTTTGGGAAAATGAGGAAGGTAAGAGCAGTATTTTTCTTGCCAACTTGAACTTTATATCTTTTTTGTTTTGGAGCTCTTCTATGTCTGGCTCTGGCAAGATGCAATTTTTCCAAACCTGAGCAGTCTCATCCAACTTGCATAGGTGGATAGTATATCACCTGTGCTGATATTATCTTGCTTCTGCGTTTTTATTTAGGAAGTAACACAGTGCTTCTCCATGAAATCTTAGTATCTTCTCTCAGTTTATTAACTTTCTGAACACATGTATCCTAATGAATGTAATTGTGGTTACGATTACTTTATTTACGAAGCCCTACTAGCTGATAAGCTAACTCTTCATTCATGTTTGTTGTTTCAATCAATTTTTTCTTTTTCCAATTCTCTCTCTCTCACCCTCTTTCTTTTCTAATTTTTCAATCCCCTTCTATTTGTCATTGACAGGATTTTGAATGCAAGGATGACATCTATTTAACCCTTAATTTAAGAGGACTTCTCTCCATTGATATTTTTTTCCCCATATACTACATATATGTGAAAGCTTTTATTTACTAACATTGAGTGGTCAACCAAAATAATTTGGTGCCAGTACAGTCTATCAATGGAAAAACCATAATGTATGCCAACCTTAGGTGTGTGATTTTTTATATGGGATTGCAACATAGTTTGTCTTTAGTCTTACCTTGGTAAATGGTTGGAAGTCACGCAACTGAAAAATGCATTTTGACCATCTTTCTTCCTGTAAAATTTAACAGTTTCTTTGCTCATGGATATCATTTCAGCGTGGTGTCATGGCCTGCTTTCAGTGTCTTATGATAGCATATTTTACATAATGTATGCAGAAGGCATAAGATGCGTGAAGAATGTTACTATTCATACTGCTCCTATATTATCCATCAATGCTGGGGAACACTGGCTGGGAATTGGAGCAGCTGACAATTCTATGTCACTCTTTCACCAGCCTCAAGAGAGACTTGGTGGCTTCTCTAGCACAGGATCAAAAATGTCTGGGTGGCAACTTTACAGAACACCTCAAAGGACAGTTGCTATGGTATGAATTGTATTAGTTCTATCAAACTGTCCCTTTGTTCCTAGTTACTAGTGGTAATTCTGCTTGCATGCATATGTTCATTGAAATACACACTGGGCCTTGTGTTCTATAACAAGAATTTCTCTCTCATCCCATAAACCCTCTCAACCCCATTCAAATGGTAGCATTCCCAATTTCAAAACTAATATGTCCTCCTGAGGGCCTCCCCTCCTCTTTTATGTAGTGTTTGGTTTTAGGTTGAAGGGGGTTAACATCTAACTTGTTTCACCTGTTCTGTTTCTGGCGTTGTTTGTGATGTACAGGTTAGATGTGTGGCTTCTGACCTTGAAAGGAAAAGGATATGCAGCGGTGGTCGTAATGGAGTTCTTAGGTTATGGGAAGCGACCATCAATATTTGATTTTGTATTATATCATTTGCTGAAGTTTGAACCTGTGAAGGTTGTGGCGAGAAGTACTTGCGTGTCGATTGCGTTATCCAATCTGAAATCAACCTTGTAGTAAATAAATTGTATGAATTTTGCCATGGACAAATTTTTGCTGCCTTAATCCGTTGTATCAAAATGAACAATCACATAGGGTGCTTGTATCACATTATTCTTTCTACAGACATCAGCTTTGTACAAAATTATCAGTTGGGAAGTGGATTTGTTTGTTGGTAAGAGGAAATTGATCAAGAGATGTTATGAAAACACACGATGGAGTTTGCTAGGCTCCAATAATAGACCTCAGCCACTTGCATATGACGTTTGGTTTATAGATATGTTTTCCATGTATGTGTTTTCTTCTTTATGTGCTCCTTGTGCAAGCCTTGTCTAAGCCCTCTGCCACTTTGCTGCCATTGTGAGGTGAAACGATTCCACTTCTCTTCAGAAGCAGATGTTATGATCATGTTCATTTATCGTTCTCCCGAGTGCCAAGGGAATCAGAGATGCAATCCTATAATTTGTTCATTAATTTTCATCTCCTCCGAAGGGCCCCTTTTTTTCTTCTTTTCTTCTTCCTCCCGAAACCATTGTATTACTGGGGATGATACTATCATATCATATCATAGAAGGATGATAAGTTGTGCCATCATCAATTGCGGTGATACATTTGCTTATGTTTCAGCAGCTAAGAACGCATCGGTTCATTGTTTAAGATAGCTCATGGCGGTATATCTAGGTTAGAATCGCGTCGCATAAACAGAAGAGTTGGTGGAAGCTCTTATCATCCGTAATGGAACTTCGATTTTAGGTGTGGGGTTCCAATATAAAATATTTCGGGATATTAACATGTAATATAAAGTTATGAAATAATAGGGTTTTCTTTTTTATTTGGGAGAAGATGCATATTTTCTACAAAACCAGCCTTAAGTTCAAGGACATGTTTAAAATAAAACTTAAATTTAGGACCAAAGTGAAAACTTTGTTAAACTTTACAATGCCATGGCTCCTTAGACTTGGTCCGCCCTTGTATAGAGAGGAGGTATACCGTGCTTTAGTTATGAAGCTAGTCTAT
>Ga0325402_1003104_pt1 | contig 14831 bp, 10 predicted proteins | sample PopdelMetagenome_22_FD_207212 | JGI IMG/M metagenome (GOLD analysis project Ga0325402, IMG submission 207212) | Populus deltoides microbial communities from Bellville, Georgia, United States - Xylem-PdKOR-R3 | ecosystem: Host-associated > Plants > Phyllosphere > Stem > Wood/Secondary xylem... | reverse complement strand
TATTCTTTCTATTTTAAAAATATAAAAATTCTTTCGTTTTTGTCCAACTAAACAAGTTTGTGCCTCTTTGATTTATGTTTTTTCAGTTTTTTTCACTTCGAGAAATATAATTTATTCTTTTGTTTTTATTTATAAAACCTTAATCAACCATGTTTTTGTTTTTGTTTTATTTTTTTCTGGAATATTAATTAAATTCAATCAAAGTTTCTAGCAGAGCTCCTTTAAACTTTCTTCGTCATGTAAAGCCCGTTTATTTTTAATTTTTATCATGGGGGAGATTGGAAGGTATAAAAATGCATGAATCGCTTTTGGATTTGGTAATCTCGTTTGTTAACTGTTTGATTGCAAACCCGTGAACAATGACCTCGTAAGCAGTTCATTGAATTAAAAAAGTTTTGAAAAATTCGAACTCTTTTCTACTCTCAGCCATGCATGATTTTGTAGGCACAAAACATCCAACGTTGTAATTCACTTGTCGGTTTCAGAGATACTTCACTTGGGAGAAATTAATGCTCAGTGACTGAACATAAGTTTTCAATATTCTACACACAAACATTTAAGTATTTACTTACTGAAATTTTATTTGCAGTAATCTATTTCTTACAACTTTTACTTGCGATCGCAATGATATGGAAAAAAAAACTTGGAAAAATAAAAACAAAACAAGTGTTTGTGCTGTAAATAGCATCACATGGAGCTCCAACTACCAGCACGACACTCAGAGAGCCACAAGTCCATCTTTTCTGTGATCTGATGCCTAACCTTTTCAACTGCTTCAGGGGAGCTGCAGTTCCGAGCATTACCTGTTACAAAAAATGAATGTGTCAGAAAGTTGAACCAGAAAGCAATTGGCAGCGAATAGGAAGAGCCAAGGATATGTATTCCAGCATAATTTGAAGGAAAGTTATCGGATGTACAGTTTATTGACAACTGTCTAAATTTTTTTATGGTCCATATCGATGGCTTTTAACAGCTATCAGAAATTCCGAATTGCTTGGGATAATAGCAAGTGCAAACTAACACGTACCTTCAAGGCTCAAAGGAGTCTGTGGACATCCTCTTATATCAGTACAATGACCACAGTTGTGACACGAGATTAAAAAGGAAGGCACTGAAAAGTTTAAAAGAAGCATTTCAGTGAGCAAGAAAAGCCATTCAAATAAATAAATTTCCCAGATGCTTTGACATGTAACATTAAGTGGTGGTTATGCATAACAAGGGTTACTAAGCAATTTGAGTATGAATGACTAATCTAAAAACCAAAAGAGCAGTAATACCAGACATCCAGACACTCCAGACCAGAAAAGATGATTGAAAAAGAAAAACAACAATCACACCAAATTTTGGATCTCAAGGGTGGAAATCCAAATACAATCAGGTTCAAGCAGAAGGATGATGCTGATTGCCACTCAGAAATTTATCAAGCGCTAGCAGATGGCTCAAGAACTGATTAAAAATTATTTCAAGGAGTTTTTGACATTTCTAAAAGTTCCACTTGGAAAAAAATGATTTCCCACCAAAGCAATTGCTCTTTCCCCCATTTTCCAAGATCAAATTCTCAAACAAACAGTTGGAAACTCACTATCCGGGGACGAGGTCTGTTTCGACGCATGGCGCCAGGGATCTTGAGACCCATTTGCAAAAACAATTTTTGAACCTGCAAGATACAAAGTTTATGAACACAGTCAATGGCAATTTTCTTGACAATCAACCCCATCAATGATCTGTAGTTTCTACTTAGCATACTATCCAGTACATATGACCTTTACTTATGGGCTAGATACTCGGCGTTTGTGTGAAAACAAGCACTCCATCTCCAAGAGATGAATAATCCTTGTGCAGAGATTCAGTGTAAGAAAATATTGAAAAAGAAAATTAGACATTTTAATCTTTATTTAAAATTTGAAATAATTATGGATAGAAATATGCCTGTATTAATAGATTTTCTATCCAAATTAAGCTTTTAAGAATAAAAATAAAGGTGAATTCTGGACCTGAAATATTGGTGCCTCCATAATATATATTCGTTGCATCAACTTCAGGATAGATACCCTCTCCAAAGACGTTCTTGCAAAGGTCCAAATGGTATCTGCAACATATACGGCCACCAATCATGTAGAGTGAGGTAACACAGGAAAAAAAACATAATAAACTCAACACAAGAAGCATATGGAGAGTCTAAAGACACTTGGAACAACGTATTAGTGTATGGACGATAATTTAAAGCATGCCTTGCGTCGACTTTTGAAGAACGAATACTATCATTTGCGGGTGCCACTTGAAAATATGCTACTTCAGTGCAAACTTGGAACCACCACAATCGATCACCAGTATGTTTATTAAGAGAAGTGTCTTTCAAATACTTCTGATTATATGTCTGAACGCTGGAGCCAAAAGTTCCAAGATAATACTCTTTAACATATTTTGCATATGCCTCCTGCATTATTTTTGTCAATATAAAACTTCCATTAGAAACATATTAAACCATTTGGTCTCAACAGCATCATGATTAGAATTAAATTATTATCCATTCTAAGAAAATAAGGAAATAAATTATTATCACACTGAACATAGAAGGTAGAAAACATTATAATAATTATAATAGTTATAGTAACAAAAAACAGAAGCAGCATATGAACAAAAATTTCCCACCGCCTAAGCCAGCAGGAATTCATCCAAAGTGATACATGGGAGTTAGGCATGCTGCCACTTGTGGAATCATTAACAATTTAGTCAAAATTTAGGTTGCCATGATTAAAAAGAAAAGAAAAGAGAGTGTTGCAATGGGAGGGGGGGGGGAGCAATGATATTTTACAGCTTTAATTATTTGCGTGACAATTGATATTTCTCACATTTTGGCAGCATGTTAAAGGAATTACTGTTGCTTGGTCAATAGGATAAATTTTATGTTTCTAGCAGTAGTACTTTGTCGTAACCAGATGTTAGAGTCAAGCAATCCCCATAACAATAACAAGATATGTCTAATGTCACCACACCCCTTTACCACAGCAGCCAATGGACAGGGAGTCTTGAAAACATTTTTAGCAGGGGTAGCATCGTAGTTCCTACAAGAATGGTCCAATAATTTTGTTATGTTATTGGAATCTACATGAAGGGAGATGCTTGGTGTTTGGGTAGAATTGATTGGAAATTATCAATGGCAAATAGTTAAAACTCCATAGACAAAGAAGTGTGATGAGCAATCTGCTGGACTTGAAACCAATCAGTCTCACCATTGCCATAGCATGGTCAATTAAATTACTCAAACTGCATGGTCTAATTTGCCATTTAGTTACTGAATAGGACCTATAATATCAAAAGAATTTCTGAACAACAAAATGCAATCATCATTTCAAAGTTTAGTCTTGTCATTTCCAGGTACCAAGATTGATAAAGTTCTCAACTTCTATGTACTAAGAAAAAGCAAATATCCAACAAAGCTATGGCTGAAAACTAGAAAGGTCATCAGTGAACAAGCAAGGAGTAACAGGCTTTGACCACTGAGGGTACCAATTACTCTATCCTAAACTGGTATATTCTTTATTTCAATTAAAATAATGGCTCTATACATGTATATGTGAAGATAGATTTCAAGAAAACAACTGGATCTTACCACCAAATCATCTCCATTGTTCTTTGCTTTAACAAGAGTGGAGCATACTATATCCGGATTCCCGTATTGAAACTGAGAAAGTACAATGCAGATGTCATTATAAAAAAAAAACAACCACCACCAAGCCCCAATCCAAACTAGTTGGGATTGGCACAAAGTAGATGTTATTAATATGGAAATTAGTATGAGTCAGCAAAACTAAAAAGGAAATCACACACACTGCTATAACAGCTGCATCTGCCAGAAAATACAGGAAGTCACCATCAATCTCCAGCTGCAAATACAGGTAAAATGTGAACATTCAAAATGATAAATGTAAACAGAGCCTCATAAATTATGTAGTTCATCTCATTGTTCCAGATTTTCACATAATGAATTATTATATGGATAGATACAATAAACCTCAGCTGCATCAAACAATGTCTTCACTGCTTGTTTATTTGACGCAAGCCTTTCTTCGACAAGTTGAGTAGTTTCTTGCAGTGTAGCTTTACATTCAGCACCAGCTGACTCACCAATCTAAATAAAATTGACAGGGACAAGAAAGGTCTTTTATCAAAGATCTCACCAGGACAAAATTCTCAAAATGAGGAAACATATCCAAACAGAAAGAATTAAAACTCAATGATAATGCTTGAGATACTTAATTTATTACCAAGATTGTTTTACTAAAAGATATGGCAGTGCATGATTGGTGATTCATTAGTTAATACATTTTATAATTATCATTGCATCAATAAATTTGATAAGATTCACATCCCATGATTTGAAAACCTTTCCTTGTAACAGATTCCACATCACTTAGTATAAAAGGTTTTGTAAAAAATTTAAATACCCCTAGCATTATCCAAAACTCCACACACTGCAGAGAATCAAACTAAAAGCACAAGCATGGATTAGGACATGTTTACAGGATTACAATCAACATTGCGTTTACCTGCTGATCAAATTCGGTGAAGTTGTGAATAGCAAGAACAACTGCAGAACTTGCAAGACTCCCGCATGTTAAATGTGGAAACTTAAGACGAAACCATGCACTGAGTGCTCCAGCATATGAACCGCCAAAAACAAACCAAGGATTTTCAACACTTGTTCTATTGAGCTTCAGGTTTAATGATTCCTGCATATGAATAGTACTATCACTGTGCACCTCAAAGAATCAGAAAATAATAATACCAACTTCAAACTTCAACGCATATGAAGAGCCATTATGACAACTACTGGGACAGATTTAACCTACAAATACAGGAAAGTGTTTCCCTGTTATATACAAGGAAATTTCCATCAGAAAGAAATAGCATTATTTCTCTACATTTCAGGCTTTTGCTTCGACATACTTCCAAACAACTTCATATAGACATGACAATACCAGATTCATGTATCCAGACACATGCATATTTATATTTTTTTTACATGTGGGTTTGTCTGCATGCTTGCTATTGTGTATTGTTAAAAAGCGAATTTGAAAGATAACTTAAGGCTATCAATATCTAGAACAGAATGCAGCATTGCATATTACATTTTGATCACAGTGTAAGGAAAACACAGGACTAGATAAATTCCACAACTACGACTCTGTACTTTTTCTTAGCATTGGATTGACAGTTATCAAAGGAAAATGAGGGATCTCAAACGGTTGAACTCAATACAGGTTTCATTCACCAATAACTAAAATTTGATGTGAAGAAAATGTTGAGGACATTGCTCGACAACTTGCCTGATAATACTGACGGAAAACAGCCAAGTCGAATAGCGCCTGTTTAGACGAAAGAAATCTCAAATTCTCTGTTGTTGTTGATTTAAAAGGCAAACTTCTCCCATAGTAACGATGCTCAAGTGCAACCACAGCTGCTCCAAACTTCTTTGCCAAAACCTATACAAGGTAACAAGGTCTAGTTTAAGTTTTCATGACTTAGTATACCAAGAACACTACAAGTTGAGTTTTCAAACCAAATCTTATCATGGTGAGAACATCGACAAACACCCATAATTTTTTCTTCATTTATTTTGCAATGAACTTTAAAAATTGCCTATAAACACAATCAAACACTAACAACCAAAACATCCTTTAATGCTACTTAAGAACTACTATAAACTTACACTGATGTAGTCATTGACTATCCCGTTACAAGAAGACTCCCCACAAATTTCCAAAAATATGGGACCATCAGAAATCCTGAAGTAGTCAAGAAACTCGTAGTATCTTTGCGGAAACTTATGATGGTCCTGCAAATACCAAACCAAACCTAACACTCAATGCCAATCCTTCAAAACCCATTTCATATTCTTCAAAACCACACAGAATTTTATCCAAAACTTCAACTTTAATTGAACAAAATCATCAATCACACACTAACATCACTTCAACTAATTCTTACAATTCCACACCATGAATCATTTAATCACGTATTAACATCACTAGACTATTAATTAGTTTACACATTCATCAATTATAAGAACCCAATTATCACATTTTCTCAAGTAAACTTAGATTATGAAAATATGGCAGCAGCGATCAAACTTGAAATATTCAATAAAGAAAGGAACTTTTTAACAATAAACAAGAAGCCCAGTTTCTATTTCAGCCGAAACACCAAAATCAAAAGAAAACCAGAGAGAGAGGAAATACGAATGGAGAAAAGTGATCAAGGGTCTGATTGAACCAGAGTTCTTGAGTGGTCAAGTAATTCTTGCTGTTGCTGCTTTCAGACAAGCTGTGAAGCTGCGTTCTAAGAGCGAGAGAGGCATAAGGTGCTGTTGACAAGAGCAGCAAAGAAATAAACACTAGCTTCATCGTCGTCATTGCTTCCTGTTGTTGGTGTTGTTTCTTTGAAACATGGAGAATATTTAAGGCTTGGTTTGTAGTCGTTGATGATCATCAAGACCGGTGGTGTTTGTCATTGGTTTCTAATTATATAGATTTTTTTTTTAGTTTTAAATTAAACTTTTTTATATATATTTTTATATGTTTTAAAAAACTTTATTATAAATAATTTTTTTAAAAATAAAAATTATATATTATTTTAATATATTTCTAAATAAAAAATATTTAAAAAAACAACATTTATTCCACTCTAAACATGCACTTTATATTCTATTTTATTTATTAGAAATCATATCGATTAACTTATGAATTTAATAAGTCAAAATAAATTAATAAATCTTCAAGGACAACCCAAAATAATATTGTTAGAAAAGTGAAACAAGATCTTTTTGAATAAAAAAACTAAAATAATATTATTATAAACAAAAATAATAAAGCAAAAATACTTAGAGTTGATTAGCTAAATTTTATCTAGATTTAATCAAGTTAAATTTTATTTAGATTTGATCAGGTTAATTAAATTATTAATATTTGATTTTTCAATCCAAACTTGATTGAATCATTTTTTAAATTGATTTAAAATCAAACATAATCTAAGTCAGATAAAAAATAATTTGATTGATTTTTCTATTATTAATCATAGTTATGAAATTAGCTTAAAAAAACAAGATTTTGTGTTGGATGACCTCGGGTCAAATCAATTTTTATTTTTTAAAAAATAACAACATTGTTTTGATAATTTTTTTTTAAATGCCAATGGGTTTTACCCAAGTTATTACCTTAGGTCTTAGATTAATAGGATCCGCCTGGGTTAGGTTGATCCATGACAGGAGCCGGGTTTTATAATCAGGCTATTAACATTAGACTTGCTTTATTAACTTTAGACCTATAATCAGGCTATTAACATTAGACTTGCTTTATTAACTTTAGACCTATAATCAGGCTATTAACATTAGACTTGCTTTATTAACTTTAGACCTGCTTTAATTATGTTAATGGTAGCTTTTTGTATATTAAATGGGCTGTAGAAAGAAAATGGTTTTTCCATGATTAATGAATTCTTTTCATTAAAACCATGATTAATAAACTGGTTATTGTTCTTCAACACATACACAGAAGACAGGAGGTGTCCAAGTTGCGTTCACAGAAAAATGGGAAATGCCACTGGGTCTTGAAATCCAGCGAGCTTAGATCCATGGCCCATGCATGCAAATATAACGATTCTATCGACTTGCGTTGGAAACGTTGTGATATGGATCAGAAGTCTGCTTTCAAAAACAACGTGTCGCCATCCGAAATCAAGACAAAGAACAGCTGGAAACTTGCTCTTGCAGTAATCTGAAATAGTATACCGAATTCTCTAGACTTCAAAGAAATTTCTTACAATGCCACTTCTGCGAATATCAGACACTTGGAAATAAGGGATGCATGGGAAGAAAAATATCTCGAACACAACCACAAAGCAACCAATTGCACTTGATTCTATACCTTTTCTTTGCAATTGAAGATGTGGATACTGTCCACTGCTAGTCTAAACAACTAAGCTACATTATTGGTAAAAACACATTCCCCAAGCCTTAGAAGCACATCATCCATGTCGAAAGAAAAACAGGGGAGAAGAACATGAAATATTGACACATGACATGCTAACTACTACGTAAGAGAAGCATAGAAGAAACCCTGCTCCTGTCCAGCTATCTGAGGGCATAGGAACCGTGCTTTCAGCTTTGCGATCACTCCATTAACATAATAATGTCACAGTTCCTGTAGAGAGGTTAAGAAAACTCAGGTAGAAGTCTTGTGTTGTTGTTGGAATGCTAAGAAGCTGATTGTGATAATTTCGTGAGCAATACTTAACAACCATTCCATTCGATGGAAAATGTGCTCTTATCCCTAATATATCATATAGAGTACAGGATGAAATTCAGGCACAGGGATGAGAAGATACAGTAACCTGATTATTAGAAGCTTGTTCGTGATCAGTTCGTTGAGGCTTCATATTCAAATCAATCATCTTTTTATCCACTTTGTCATGTCCATCAGAATTAGAGAGTGACATTGGAGCTGGAGAAACCTGGCGATTCGGTCGCTTCTCTTCTGCTGTTGCCTTTAGTGGCTGATTCTGTCCTTTCCTTGTCTCCCCTGGATGCATAGGTTGCGAATGTAGGTCATCAGGCTGAGGTTTATCCCCTGGAAACTATTGAGCAACCAAAAAAGTTCAAATTTTAGAGGAATTTCACATAGCAGGAAGAGAATTGTTGGAATTTTCCACAGGTACCAATAACAAACCTCAACTCTTTGTCTCAACAAAAGATATCTCCCATGTGTCCTTTTACCTCCAACATGAACAGTCATATCACATTGCAAGCAAAGGGAACTTCCATCTGTCTCACAATAAAAGAAAGCTGCATGTATGCATGTTTGGAAGCAGAGAACATAAGCACAAAGTTCAAAACCTCTCCAAAATACCAAATTAGTGAGTGATTCAGCCTACAAGAAGAGGAGAATAAATGAAAAAGAACCTGCTTACCAGGTGCATTTTCACATATGTCACAGCGTGGAACGTCACTGGGATTTGCCAGACCCACTCGCACATGCCTGCTAGCAAGTTTGTTGCACATATGAACCTGCCAATCCAATTAACAGATTAAAGCTTCAATAGTAGATGTTCACCAACAATCTTGACCAATCTCAAATTCCAAAAGCCTCTATATGAGTTGGGGAAGTAACACTGTCAAGTTCAAATTTCAACTCTAGGGGAAGCTTTATACACTTTCTTAGCTAACTTAGTAACAACAGTGTCAGGATCAAAAAATTCCTATCTGTAGGCACTTACAATCACAAGGCATAAATCACACTTCTTGAAATCCTATCTTTTCACACTTCTTTTAATGGTCTTAAGTGAAATTGAAGCTCTCAATACCAAAAGCAAGACAAAAAATAATCAATTGACCCAACAAATAGAACACCCCCAAAACCTACAACGAGTCTAGAAAGATAAATGACTTTCATGTTTCAATATCAAGATTAAAACCATTGCAGTCACAATAAAGAAGAGTTAAAAAGCAAGTCAAGCATGTATACCTTCTCATCGCAGGCAAGGCAAAGTGCAGCCTCATCAGCAGCACAGAAGACAATAGCAGCAGCACTCTCACAGGCGTCGCAAAGGGTACGCATAATTTTCTCTCACTCTCATTTCTCCAAAATCAAGCAACAAGAAAAAGGATTCAAGTACAGTTTCCTTTAATAAAGATATCAAACATCGCAACAAGACACAGCTTCACTAAATCTACGTGCAAAATGATGGAATATTTGATTTTTATGTTGTCTATCAAACGTTAATGTTTTAGTTGCTGGTTGTTATAGAAAGAGAGGGACATAAACTGGGGATTAAGAGGGGCCTGAGGAGTTCTAACAAGAGATGATACATGTGGTTTTAATAAGTGCACACCTAAAGAAATTGAGGGTTTTCTCTTTTTTCCTAGTTTATGTTTTGTCGAACTTTGTTTCAGTCTCTGTGGCCACAAACTTCACAGGCAGTGGGGTATTTTTTTGAGGATGATAGTGCCTCTGTGTTTATTCTTGCCCACCAGTTTGATATCCAACATGGGGTCCATCTCTTTAAGTAGTTTTTGTTTTTCTTTGAAACCTAGCCGTTCATAAGGCAACGACATCTCCTATCAAAATCTTGTACCTAATAGGTTCTGTAGATTCCGTCGTTCGTTAGGTGTTTCTAGATTTTCAGTAGCCTAAAAATTAAAAGTTTAGGGATGTGATGAAGTCAAGGAAGAACTTCAATGGATTTCCTAGGCTTTGACGGTGAACATTGGACTGGGGTGATCTGGAGTTACGTGCAAACTTTAATGGATTTTTTATATATATATTTTCAATATTAACATTTTAAAATCATTAAAAAACATCTAAAAAAATATTAATTTAATATAGGAGCTCTGTCTAGCTCTACAAACAGAATCCAATACAGAACAGATTGCAGGAATTTTCATTGAAAAAACTTTTGATTACAACATATATATGCACTTCCAAACGCAAAAGCCACATCTTGGCTCGGTTTTTTCACAGACAGATTACATCTTGTTCAATCTCACAGTTTTAATTATTGCACATTAAGTACCAAATAACCAAAATACTCACTCATCATCACCCAAGACACTAGACCCTTTAACATTCAGGACCTACAATAAAATACATTTGCAACAGAAGAAGAATATTTTTGAACAGACAAAAACCAGTTGAACTTGTGATCAGTGATCACTCCTTTTGCAACTCAAAATGAGATGTTCATCATATCCATGCTCAAGCTCTCCATCATCACATTCTCCATGAATCCACAGTTACTTGGTGTTGCTTTCTTGAAACTTCCCGTTCTTGGCTTGAATGGGCAGGATGACAGAGGAAGGATTGGGATGTTGTCACAGTTGCAGATTTCAACCATGTACCCATCTGGGTCATGAAAGAACACCTGATCCACCTTGATCCCATCTTCTTCCACCACTGCTGTCACATACCTCATTCCCATTTCTTGCAGCTTCCTCTTAACAAGGCCAACATCAGTACACTATTGAAAACAAAACACCATCATTAGTACCACCACCATTATGATTGCACAATTTGTGTTCTTAAGTTTTGAATTCACGAATCTTACTTGGAAGGACATATGATTATCCTTGGGATTAATCGGACGCGGTTCGACGATGGTGTCAAACTCATCAATTGATGGGTTCTCAATCAAATGTATGCCAATGCCATAATTGTACAACCTGCATTGAGTCAGACAAGCCAGTCAGTTCTTTTTAAACGAAGTTGTGAAGGTATATTTAATGCCTAAAAATGTAGAGTGAGTAAATAAACTAACCAAGCTCCGTTGAAATTGAAAGAAGAGGGGCGTTTGATGTGAACAAAGCCCAAAACATGCTCATAAAACCTTGCTGAAGCCCACACTGATCTGCACAACAATGATACATGATTCAGTGAGAGGAGGGGAAGTGCCTCATGGCTGCTTGCTTCCTCAATCTCAATTGTCATCTCTGCCTTTGTTTTTTATTGCTCTTAACTTGCTCACTCAAGCTTCGTTACTCTCTTTGTATGCATGAACACATAACCAGCAAAGCTCCTTTTATAAAGCAACATTGTGGAGATATCTATTTACTTTGAATTCAGAATTACGCTGGATTGTTCTGTCCTTGATGGGGGAGGAACTTTCCTGGCAGATTCTCCCCAATCAACATTCAGACCAGCACCATGCTGTGATCATCTAGCCACCATGACAACTAAATATGGCGTAAACTGTAATCCATATTAGTTACTCAATTAAACAAAATGGAAACACCTTGGAGGTTGCTCAACTTAACATGTATGCTAGCGAATTTGAGCCGACGCCATTCACTGTCATTGCTTATGCAAATATGATTTATGTGCTCTCGTTGGCCGCAGTACCAAACGGACTAAATCCCTCAACTTGGAATTCGATTATACCAATATCTCATGTCGGTTATTAGTATTTTATTTCCTTTAAACAAAATTATTCAACTGGTATGCTATTTGCTGGCTAATTGTCATTCAGAACTCAACTTGGATTTCCTACAACAAAATTCATGCCAGTTACATGCTAGATATTTTGGGATTACTATCCTCCAACAGAAGTGATTATTGAAAGCAATGGCCAAGCTCTTTATGTATACTGGGTCAGTTCGTTTCAAATCATAGGGTATCTTATTGGCTTCGGAGCAGCAGGGATTGAAATTGATACCTCAATGAATATGGGGACCAATTACAATACCGTATGATGCCTTTTTTTTTTTTCTGATCAGTGATAACCAATATACCATCCATTTTTGTGAGGTGACTATGGCTTTTACTCTGCTGTTTAAAGGGTGAAAATTTGAATAAGGCTTTAAACAAGGCGATCCCTCGTTCAGGACTCTCATTTTTGGAAGCTGGAATATTAACTTTGGCTTACATGATGTTCTTTACGCAAGGTGAGCAAGAGATAGGTAAAAAGAGAGTGGCAAATGGTATGGTAATCAAGAGCCAAATGTGCTCTTGAGGAGCTTCTTTCTCCATGAAGCGATGACTTGAGGATGGAACAATGCTTTAGCCCTTCAAACCTTGTCGGGACCGAAACTACTAGCTTCCAAAAACTTGAAATTTCTTTGATGTTTCCTCTCACCAAATTACCTTGTCATTTTAACATTCGGTGCAAAAAATCCATCACGCAACTGGAAAGGGCGGTGACATTGGAGGCTAGTAGCTATACTCCACAAACATTTGGCATGATTTCCTCATTCAAATGGAGGCTAGCTCCTTATAGCAGACGATTTCAGTGTTACTGAATGGTTGATATAGTGAACTAGCAAAATATCTTGGAGATTTTTTGGTTGGGTGAGCTATATTTCTGCCCTTTGTAGATTTACTAATGTTCTACTTTTACCCTCATGGATTAAAATCTCTCAATCTTACCCCACTAATTCCAATTCAGAAGCAACATAATTGGAGGAAGGCTCTTCGTTTAAGCCCAACTATTTGCTTCATAGACAGAGCCGGCCAACTTGGCCTTACCACCACAATCCATAAATTGGGAATGTCACACACCAGTAAAGCTTTCTCAAAATCACAATCCTAACAAAGTTCTGCAGATAGAATTAATCATATCCAAAGAAACACAAGGATCTGAGCCCATTATTGAACGCTGCTTTAAGTAATACCAGAACAAGTAGTTTTAAGAGCATGGATCCAGCTAAACTAAATAAAAAATGGAATAAGAGACAGCACATGATCAGTTAGTACACTGGAAAGTCCATTGACAAAGAACTGTAGCCAGAGCAAACTAAGCTACCTTCCAATGCTGACGCTTTCACTGCAAGTTCACATCTCCAAGCTTGGACAGGGAACAGATTTGTTTTCAAATAACCAGATCAGATTACAAAGCTCTTGTGGTACTTAAAATGTTTTGAATAACATGTAACAGAAACTCAAAATAGTGAATAACAGGATCTCATATTGGCTAGGAATAGAGAGCTTGGAAATAAAACCAATTTAAACATAACAATTAGCTTGCATAACACCAAAAGAAGAAGAAGAAAGGGTCAGAGCAGTCCTGCTGATAAAGCCATCAAGATATTTCGAATAATCATCTGCTTCTGGAAGAAATCGAAGAAATTCTTGGGAATCCTACAAGATCCATTCGTTTTTTTTTCTCTGACAGATGGTCAGAACTTCATCCATGTTCGAATCCTACTGAGAGAAATTTTGATGCTTCCCTGACTTGCAAATTGAATTCAAGCAAACAAAATAGGATGCAGAATTCAACATAACGCCAAAGATGGTTCTTGAGAAAGAGCTGGCTCCGTTAATACTTAATCAACAAAGAAGAACGAAAACAACATGATCACTATCTTTGCTAATTGCTCTTCAAGATCTTACTCACGAGAACAGAATTATAGATTAACACATACCCTTATGACAGAATGGTTAGGAGAAAATCATTAAACTGAAATGGCATAACATAATACAAGTTTTTCTACCATAGATAAATACCCTCTTGACAAACATAATACATCATTGACAGTACTGAGATTTTCAGCCAAAGTACCATGCAATATAAGCAACCCGATTTCCACCCTAGCATATATAGAAGCGAGATCTTGTAGTTCACGTTCCCAAATTCTGCCTCTTAAAAATTGACCCCCACATCCGAATCTAATCATTCCAAGCCAAATAAACAGTGGGACTAACCCACTGGTTGACGACCAAGGTTGAAGATTCTGTACCCCACATTTTAAGCGCAGAAGGAGAAGGCTGCGGTGTTTGAGTGACTGTCACAGGTACCTAAGTTGTCGTAGTCCAACTTGAATGTGCACAGGCGAGAAAAATACCTGAAGTTTGAGTTTTCACGAAGTGCTCAACGTCGCGCGAAGGTGAAAATCAGGCGAAATGTGTTGCTTTTCTCATCCAAAAGAGACGTGTATGAAATGGTGAAGTCATCATCAAGAGGCAATCCACGCATAGCCTCATCCAATCCATGGACAATACATTTTAAGTCTTCTATGGACCATTCTATCTTGGAATTGAGATCGAACAAACAAACGGCAAGACCCTCGATAAAAGGATGAACATCAATACACTCGCCATCCAGCAAGGGACTAGCTACGTTGTGGGAACCAAGGTCAATACGAACAATTTTGAAAAATGCAATCATGCTCTGTTTGAATTCTGGTACTTTTTCCACATCTTTTTCAGCCTGATTTTGTGGAAGTCACCAGTGTCAGTCCAGTCACAAAACCAGTCCAAGATTGCAATCATGGAAAGCCCAATTAATTCGTGAAGTGTTCAGGACTTCATCACGATCCATAGATAGTCTGAGCATAATGCCGGTGT
>Ga0325402_1003102_pt1 | contig 14838 bp, 8 predicted proteins | sample PopdelMetagenome_22_FD_207212 | JGI IMG/M metagenome (GOLD analysis project Ga0325402, IMG submission 207212) | Populus deltoides microbial communities from Bellville, Georgia, United States - Xylem-PdKOR-R3 | ecosystem: Host-associated > Plants > Phyllosphere > Stem > Wood/Secondary xylem... | reverse complement strand
CATTCTAGACACAGGTGGTATTTTCATTGGATAATGACTGAACAACTTTTTTTTTACAATATTATATATTATTACAATTATAATCATAAAATATACTAAATCAATTAGATAAATCATTGTAGCAATTCATGTCACCACAAGGTTTTTTTAATTTTGTTCTCAATATCTTTTTTTTCAATTACAGCCTTCTCTAAATCCAAATTAATGACTAATTTTTATAAAATTGTTTAGAAAAGAAAAAATTCAACAAAAAATAACCAGAATGTAAATCAATGAAAACTTCCATGGTTAATTTTAAATTCACTATAAAAGATTATGTTTGGTGCACCTACTTTCCTTTTTCTTTCTTTATAGCCCCTTTAGTTTTTATCTAATTTTAGTCCAAAAATTTATTTTCTTAACATTTCAATCTTCGAGTTTGAGAAAAGAGAGAAAATGTTTCCAGTTTGCCACAATACAAAGACAAAAATAATTGATCTTATTGTCAACGACTTTCATTAAACAAAAAAAGTTTAATGATGATAATTTTTTTTCTATAAACATGCTTGAAAAAGCAATTTGGGTTCCATTTAGACTTTTTAATTCGATTGATTTTTGTGTCTTTTAAGTGATTTTGAGGTTATTAAATGGTTTGTGATATTTATTATGATATTTTTTTAGGTGTTTTCAAATAAAAAATTACTTCAAATTGAGTTTTTAAAATTCAAACACTTGGACCTTAAGTCATCACATTGACTCTATAACATAATAATAGGTGACATATCACTTGCTACTATAGGCAACCTATCACCTATTTTTAAAAAAAAATAAAGAAAAAGAAAAGGGATGACCCGTTATTTACTTATAAGAAAAAAAAAACAAATGCGAGTTTGGGCTTTTTAATTAAGGTCAAACACAAAAGTGCGGTTTCGCAGACCAATGTGCTTGGGCTCTTTTTAAAGGATCAAGCATATTAGGCTACTCAATGTTAAACGTATAGTTTTTTTTATTAATTTAAATTTAATTGTTTTAAATAATTTATTTAAAATATTAATAATTTGTTAAAGTGATAGAGTGTATTTTAGATAGTATTTTATTAAATGTCATTTGATTTTCTTTTAAAAAGATTGGAGCAAGTTTTTTATTTATATTAGCAAGTTTTTTACATCACTTCATTTTTTTTTTAATTTTATCTTGTTACTTTTTTTTATAGCATATATTTTTATTATCATATAATTAAATAAAGATTATTTCATAAAAAATGATGTTATTAAGCCAATCAAGTCCATAACCCGAGTTGCATATTTAATGGATTATCTCGGGGCTTGGGTTGATTAAAGGTGACGTCGTCTTAATATTTGAAAAACATTACTTTGTATACATTAATTTTTTAGTGCATAATTTTATTTTTATTTTTATTTTTTTGGCAAAGAAAAAAAATATGAGCAACACTTACATACATTTTTACATTTAAAAATAATTTTAGTCCGACCCGCAATAAAGCACAAATAGTTATCTAAATAATGGACTAATATCATTACGAGAGGTAGTCTCTCTCATAGTTTTTTAAGGTGACACTATGAGAGATTTTGACGGTAAAAACTACAAGTTGACACTTGAAATTTTATTTTTTTCTATCATTCGGTCTCTAATATTTGAGCAATTCATGTTTCGGTACCAAATTTCATTTTCTTTTCATTTTCAATCTCTCTATTTTGATATATAAGAAAGAAATTTATCAAAAAATATTGAGGAGAAAGAAAGTACTTCAATGATCACATTTTGTCTACCAAAAAGTTGATTTTTATGTTAAAACTTCTCAAGAGGAGTTCAACGGAGGAGATGTTTTCCTATAACCATGTTGGAAAAGGTAGATTGAGGTCCGTTAAGTATTTTTATTTGTTAATGTTTTTAAGCATTTTAATGGTATTTCAGGGGTTGAGAATGAGTTTATCAATCTTCAGGTGTTTTTAGGGAAAACAAGTCATAAAATAGGTTTTGGTGATTCAAAAGCTTGGACCTTGATTTTTCAGTCATTGAAGGTGACTGGAAACAGTCTAGTAAGCAACAAGTTGTCTACCATAACAGGCGACCAATCACTAGTTAGGAGGAAAAAAATGAAGCGTGTCGTCTGCTTCTTAAAAACTAAAACTAGCTTAGTGCATGGATCTGAGCTCTTTTATGGTTTGTTAGGCGAATGGGTTGATATGTTAAACCTGATAATGCCTAACCTCTTTTTTTTTTTATTAACTTCTTTATATTTAAATATTTATTAAAACCCCCTCTTTTATTTTTTTAAATTGTTTGGTTTATCACTTTTTAAATAGTGATTGATCTTTTATTTTAAAAAAAAAACTCATAATGCTTCAAAAAGACTATTACAATTTATTTGCAATGTTTTTTCTATTATATTTTATGTAAATGAATTTTATTTGCATAGTGCATTTATGAAACACAAAAATTGTTTGTTATTAGAAATGAGAATTGATCTCTAATATAAAATAAATGAAAATATTTAAAATAAAAAGAATAACTAGAGTAAAGCATTTATTTTTGCATCTATCTTTTGTTTTTACTAAAAAAAAATAGTTTTTTTTTGTTATTTAATTATTAATATATATATATATATATATATTAACTTATTTTATTAAACATAAAAAAATCATCTTCTCATCTCTTAATAAAAAAAAAATTGAATACTTAAAAACAATTCAATTACATACACTTTCTTGTATTAAAAGTTAAATTGAAATACCACTCGCAACATAATACCAATAGAGGGCTAGTGTTATTTATTAGGATTCACATTGTTGGGGTCAAAAGGCCGAGAAGATTGACTGGAGTCATTGCCTAGCAGGCAGTGGGGGCGTGTTAGTTAACAAGCTTGTCAAGTTAGATTTATAAAGTTAGACCACCAATGTAAGTGGTGACTACTAGCTTTATTTCTCTTTTACTTTTCTCTCATAGGATGTGTGGGTGTGGGGATGGAAATGGAAATGAAATATAATATTATATTCACCGTGTTCAACCACAATCGCAATCATTACTCCTGTTTTTTTTTTCTATTTTCACAATAGTTACAAAGTTTTTTTTTTGTGTAAATAGGGCTTAAAGCCTGAGCAAGATTAAATTAATTGAGGAAAAACTGACCCAATAAGGTCATAATAAAAGATATAGCCTCGTAGGAGCTTCCATAATAATAAAATCATCTCTAGAAATTAGAACTCTTGTTAACCTAAAAGTTGCTAGCCAATCTGCTACTATATTTCCTTCCCTGTTATTGTGATGAATTTTGATTGTCCAATCTCTACTTAGAAATTCTTGTGCCTTTGTGACCAAAGCATATTTAGAATCCAATTTGGCACCATGTTATGCGATAAGAATGACCACAACAAAGGAGTCCAACTCCAAAATAATAAGCTGACGAATGTTAAAAGATCAAGTGAACTCTAATCCTGTGATAACCGCCCAAAGTTCTGATTTTATATATGAATAAATTCCTATATTTATAGTAAACCCCTAAATCCAAAAGCCCAAACAATATCTGATGAGACCACTCGCTTCCGTTATTACTGGATCACCATTTTGTTACAACCATCTATATTCAATTTCTTCCAATCCATTGGTGGATATTTCCACCCAATCCACTGTCTTTGTTTGCCATTCCTATCCTTGGTTACCTCTTGACTTTTAGCATTCTCAATTGCATTAATCATAACTTTAGTCGCATCTATTGAACTATTATGCACTAAATCTGCATCATAAAAATTGTTATGATTTTTGCTCTTCCATATATACCATAATACCACCCAAAAAACTAAACTTCATTCCTATTTATTCCGTGTTCTAACCTTACTTGTCAGATTCCTAAGTAGCGATAGGTGTAGCCCTTCTTCATAGAAAAATCTTTTGTCACGTGGCTTCACAAAGACCTACCAAATCTCCTTTACTATATGACAATCCCTTGACATATATATAGCTAACTCCACCTTTGTAGGACACTGAAAGCACCACAAATCATTAGTCAAATGCCTATTGGTTCTTTGTTCATTTGTTAATAAGCCATCCTGCACGGTAAGCCAAAAAGTTACCTTTACTCTTTTAGGTCCATGCCAACTCCACACGGTCTTCCATAACAGGGCCAGCTGTCTATAAAAATCCTCTACACTAACTTAAGCTTTGTATGTTGTCTTCATAGTGAATTCCTTGTTATTAGAGTGTCACCAATATATATTGTCATCCCTCATGTTAATACATGGAATAGGGAAGCATGCTAACATCATAACAAGATGAGTGGGCAAACAATGAGTAAACTTATTCTATTTCCACATCTTGTTTCTATTCATAAAGTTTGCTACTGCCTCCATGCGTTCCTCCTTTGAAATCAACTAGTTAACATGATTTATTAATGGACCATAACCATCAATCCATTCATCCGTCCAACTTAATATGGTTGCCATTACCCATGATCTATACAACACCCTCCACCACTTGATGCCAGATTTTACCAATTGCCTATTATAGAGGAGAGTCTTTGTTTCTGAATTGTATACCTCAACGCGTGTTAATATATTTACTTCTCAAAACAAAAGCCTAAAGACTATCTGATTCATTGAGTATGCCCCAACCCAGCTTTATTATGAATGTTTTATTCATAGTGTGCATGTTATGAAGTCCCAATCCCCCAATTGATTTTGGTTGACAAATTATAGATTTGTCTTATCCCCTCCATGTCATCCCGAATGAAGTTGCGATACAATTTCTCAATTTCATTATAAATAGATTTTGGTAATAAAACTAATTGCATGGGATACAAGGGAACAACAACAAAAACAAACTTACATAATATGATTCGTTTAGAAAACGATAAATTCTTGGCCTTCCAACTAACTAGTTTCTAATGCAAGCTCTTTATAATATAGTTATACATTTGTTTTGTGATTCTCTAATGGAGAAGCAAAACTCAAAGATATTTGTCTAGATCATTAATAATGACAAATGCATTTTTGCAATTAAGTAGTTTAGCTAGATAACCTGAGACTCTTTCTGAGAAAAACATTCTAGTCTTGCTAACACTGACTTTTTGTCTCGAAACATCACAAAACAAATTTAAATATTCCAATACCTTTTGAAGTTTCCACTCATTAGCTTTTATGAAAAGAAGCATGTTATATGCGAAACACATGTAGGAAACATTTGGTCTTTCCTTTCAAACTCGAAAAGGTTTCCAAGCACCTTATTCCACCTCTATATGAATTAATCGGGTTAACTTTTCTATACACACACAAATATATATGGAGATAAGGGGCCACCTTGTCTAATGCCCCTTGAAGGTCTAAACTTTTCTATATTGTAACCATTCCACAACACACTAAGTAAAGTTGTCTTAATACACCTCATAATAACCTCAACCATAAATTATGGGAAACGTACAAGTAACAGAGTTTATTGAATGAAGTCCTATTGCAACATGTCATAAGCTTTCTCCAAGTTCACTTTAACAACCATCACACCTCCTTTTCATTTCATGTTACGCATGGAATTAATAATTTCTTGCTCAACCACAATATTGTCTACCTGAGACGAAGCTACTCTAGTTTTCAGACACTAAAGTTGGCATCACCTTATTTAATATATTCACTGGTACTTTAGTGATAATTTTAAAGTTAACATTACACAAATAAATTGGACGAAATTAACTCAAAACTTCAGGTCTTGAAACCTTGGAATTAAAATTAGAAAAGAGTGATTTACCTCAGTAATATCCCTTTTGTTATTGAACACATTTTAGACAAAACTGCACACCTTGTAAACCACTACATTCCATTGTGTCTGGTAAAAGAACGGTTAGTACCCATTTGGACCTGGTGCCTTCAAAGGCCACCACCCTCCGTACTTCCTCATCTATAATATTAGACAATAATAATTCCCTATTCATACTATTTGATACGAACCTCGTGATCATGTGGTCTCACAACCCACAATTAAGATTGAGATTTGATCTAGGAAAGTCAAAATAAGTCTGATAAGAGTGTGACACAATGAAAACCTACCCCAAGCATCAATATTATTAGAATGAAGTCAAATGACACCATGAAGCTAGTTAATCTTCGACAAGTCATATTTAGTTCGTTCAAAAACTGAAGAATACAAGAATCATTCTCACACGTTAAAATTAAAAAAATTCAAAAGTACTATTCATCAATGGCTACTGAAATTTAGGTTACATGAGTTTAAATATTTTTTGAAATATTAACCCTAATGGACTGATTTGACCCACTTACAAAACTGACTCAAAACCTTAAATTAAAAAGCCCACAACCTTATCCAAATACGCCTTGGATCCTAGTTGAAGACAAAGTATTAATTAAGCCAAAACAAGCCTTGGGCTGATAAAATAAAATAAAGCCCATAATATTAAATCCATGTTCTGCAGTGAGAAGAAGAGAAGGAAATAAAATATTACTAAACCGATTCAAGACTTATTTATAGCCTTCCTCACAGCTCATTAATCCTATAGGCTCATACTTTTGCATGAATGTACCCCTTTTCTATTAGCTCATCAACTTGCCTTTGAAACTCTTTCATCTTTTCGGGATTGCTTCTATAGGTTGGTCGGTTAAGAATTGAAGTTCCGGGTATAAAATCAATCTGATGCCTTGTTCCTCTCAATGGTGGTAATCCGCTAGGATTATCGTCGGGGAACAAATCATCAAACTCTTACAGCAAAGAAATAGCAACACTAGGCACAACATGATCAAGATCGTTAGTATTAAAGTAAGCCTCTTTGTAGACAAGTAAAATTATTGGTTTGTTAGTGAAAAATACATATTTGACCTCACCCTCTCTAGCATAAAAATTGGGTTGTTTCTTTAGTTTTTCCACACAATTCTCATCACCCTTTTTGACTTTTATCTTGTTTTACCTCCACTCTCATCCAGATTTAGATGTTTTGAGTAGTGGTCAAATGGTCTGATTTACTTAGAGTGTTGGCTGAATATTTGTTTGTGTTTGGATGGGTGGTTGAAAAAGTTGTAGTAGTGTTTTGGGTTCTAGCTGAATTTGATGGTCTTCTCTCCTCTTGTTCCTCACTTTGATTTTCTCTCTCATAGCCTCATGCTCACCTTTTAGCTTTATTTGATCATCATACACCTATTTAGGTGTAAGAGGTACAAGAGTGATGATTTTACCATATTTTATAATGGTATATTTATTTTTAACCCCATTATGAATTGTCTTTTTATTATATTGTTATGGTCTCCTCAATAAGATGTGACTTGCTTGTATTGGTACCACATCGTGCAAAACTTCATCAACATACTTCACAATAAAAAATGGAACCACAACCTGTTTAGTCACTTTCACTTCACCATTATCATTTAGTCATTGCAATCTATATGGTTTAACATGCTTATCAATACACAAATTCAGTTTACTAACAAAGGGGGTACTACAAGTATTAACACAGCTTCTACTATCTATAATTAAACTACACCCTGTTTTGTACATAGCAACACGCATGAAAGATGTTCTTCCTTTGTTAATTAGTTTTATCTTTCTTGATCTGAACCTGAAGTGTTTGTCTTATAACCATAGAATCCTCAACCGGTAATGCTAACTCCTCCCCATCATTATCCTCCAATAGTGGCATGCCTTCACAATCAAATCTATCACTTTCGGATTCAATATCACCATTATCTCTAATCATCATGATTCTCTTGTTTGGACACTCCAAAGCATAATGTCTGTCTCTAATACCTGAAACATTTAACATCACGAGTACGTTTAGGTTGAGTTTTAAATTTACCTTTTAAAACCAGTAGGGACATCAACTTTAGCCTTTGATGGTTCGGCTTTGGAACGAACAAATGACCTTGGTTGGACAATACCCTCTCACCTTGAATTTGACTTCCAAGATGATGAAGAACCCGAATTAAACATCGGCCAAACATGTCCCTTCCTTTTAAGTTGTCTCTCAACTTTTATAGCCATATGAACCATGTCTTTTAGCTCCAAATAGTGTTGTAGCTCAACAACATTGGTAATGTCTTGATTCAACAACATTTACCTGAATTATTGTTATCTCTATCTCTTTGTGATATTTATCTACTAACTTTGAACCTTGATTCAGACCTTGTAGCTTTAGATATAAGTCTCTATAATAGAGGTTTGACATAAATTGTCTCCTCATTAAGACTTTTATCTCCCCTCAAATCTGAACAGGCCACTCCTTATTCCTCCTCCTATTGATTACAATATGATCCCACCAAATCAATGTATACTCTGTAAACTTAATGACCACCAATTTCACCTTTTTTTGTTCAAAATAACTATGGTAATAAAAAATTCAATCTACCTTTTTCTCCTATACCAAATAAGTAACGGGGTCATTTTATTTTAGAAGTTAGGAATTTTAAGTTTAATGGAGTCCAAGTCCTCGTCCACATCTTCATAATTCCCCTTACCATGGAAATTCACACTCCCCCTAGCCCTATTCGGTTTAGACCTGATTCCTTGGCCAACAGATGTAAAATCATAGTCATCTTCACCCGCATCCGTGTTTTTGTCAATAAACTCTTCAAAATCAGATCACAATCCGTACGTCCCTTCAAACCATATTTTCTCGGCAATCAGCCCCACTATCCTGTTTTATATCAAATTCATCTGATCTTTCAGATCCTTGTATGTCTTAGACAAGAGCTCGAGTTACTGGTCAATAGCTCGCAATTGGAAAATGACGTTAGCGTTTTGTGTCGCTAATTCATTGTTTTCAAACATTATTTGAATATGTAAAATTTAGTTAGTAGCACAAAATATATTATTATACCTCTCTTTTCACTCTAATAAGCTCAATACGCCTTTTACCTCACAACTTATTTTCTTTTGATTCTTTAGGAAGTGAAATCAACAAATCAAAGTCAGTAGCCTTTACAACTCAATCCAATTATAATTTTCAAAATTAAGAATCAATAAATATATTGAAAACAAAGCAAAAAAAAAAAACTACAATTATGATTTCATGAGTAGCAATGCAAATTCGTATGAATTGTGGATAAAACGAAGACACAAAATAAACCAAAAGAGAAAATTAGTGAAAACAATTTCTTGACTCCTAAATAAAAAAATTATAATAGAAAACAAATATTTGAATGAAAACAATAGTAAGAATCACGTTTTGGAACTTAACACAAATCTGACCTGTTACATAATTTTTTTACGTACCAGAATTGAAAACTAGACCAAACGATATCAGAATGATCTCCAATTCAATATTTAGTATTCTGAAACCAAAAAACAACAAATCTCAGTTTATAGGTTGTTCTATTATGTGTAGGTACCCAAAACCCTTGTATGATCAGTTTGCAGCAAAATTGAACCTCGAATTGAAACCTCAAGCAAACAATATCAAAATAAGTCCAAATTTAATATATGATGCGATCTTTACCCCAATTAAATATAATATAAAGTTTTAATTGGTTCTGAGGTGGTTTGCTTATTTTCACTAATAGTTGTGTTTCTGCAGCAGAATTGAATCAACCTTCAAATTTTGTCTAATTTTTTTTCCTTTTCTTATGCTATTGTATTATTTAGAGAAAGTAACAAGATGAAATATAATTTTGTTTTTCTTAGATACCGCAGACACAAACAACAAGATGATGAACGACGCAAACATTGAAAAACTTAAAGGAACACTAAGAAAATGAAAATAACAGAAGGATATGACTTTGTTTCGGAGCCTAGCTCTGATACCAACTAATGCAAACCTCGTGATCACAATAGAAACCTATCCCAAGACACCAACATTACTGGAATGAAGTCAAATGATGCCACGAAGCTAGTTAATCTTTGATAAGTTAGATTTAATTAATTTAAGAACTAAAGACTACAAGAATCACTCTCACATGTTAAAATTAAAAAAATTTAGAAGTCTTATTCATCAATGGCTGCTGAAATTTAGGTTATACGAGTTTAAATAGTTCTTGAAAAATTAACCCTAATGTATCTACCCTGGTGGACTGATTTGACCCACTTACAAAACTGACCCCAAAACCTTAAACTAAAAAGCCCATAACCTGGTCCAAACAAGCCTTGGATCATAGCTAAAAACAAAGTATTAATTAAGGTTAAACAAGCCTTGAAATGTAGCTAACAAAATAAAATAAAGTTCGTAATATTAAATCCATGTTTTGTTATAAGAAGAAGAGAAAGAAAGAAAATATTATAGAACTGATTCAAGGTTTATATATAACCTTCCATGCAGCCCATTGATCCTAGAAACTAAAGGAAAATATAGCCACCTATGTTGTTTCCAGTTGTAGTAGGACTCTTTTGTTTCGTCTGCTGTATTTTCTCCTCACCTAACAAGAAAATAAAAATAAATAAATTCTAATACTTAAAATAAATAATTAATGTTCCTATACATAATAGGAAGTCCAAAATTAATTATAAATCTACAAAACATATAGAAACATCATAAACACAAGACTGGTCGAAAATTTGGAAAATTGCCAGCCTTGTTGTCGAAACCTTATGGCCCAAACAAGGTTTGATTGGGCAAATCTTGCACATGGATAAGATATACCAAGGCCTCCTATTTATACTCTAATGAACTTTTCAAATCTAACTTGGTTGAAACCTTCAAAACCAATGCATTCAATGTTTGTGTCTTGGACCGAGTCAATGGCTCATTTAGAACATGGAATGGCTCCTTGCTAGTGTTTGTGGGCTGATCCACATCTCTATCCATGCCTAGGAAAGCCGAGTAAAAACTAGTCTGAGTCTCATCCCCCTCATTTCTCATAAATAAATTACAATAAAAGTCCACTGCCATCTTCTGAAGTTTATGCTTGTCCCAAATCACTGGGTATTAGAGTCTTTCATGCATTTAATTTTATTCTTATATCTTTTAATAAATATTTTAGTTTGAAAATATATTGTGTTTCTATCCCTAGATTTCACCCACTAACACCTAGACTTCTGAACCCACAACGTCTCCTCCTACTCCAAGATTAAATTATATTCATTTGTTAACTCTGTCTCTAACCTCATAAGGAAATGATTACCTCCTCCATTTAGCCTTTTTTAAACCCCTGCAAGCCTAGTTAAAACTCTCTCTTTGCGCTGGAAAATATTTCCAAAGATAGACCTGTTCCATTCCTTTAAGTTCATGGTCATACTATTTAGTCTATTAATTAAATCTCCCTCCTCTCTTTGGGTGTTTTTAACCAAATTAACAAACCCCTCATGTTGTGTCCAATCTATCTCAAATCTGAATGTTCGAGTTGTTATTGGAGCAAGCTGATTATTGTCGTTGAACTCTACCAAAATAGGATGATGGTTTGATTTTATCCGGGGTAGAACTCGAATAAATAAATCTAGAAACCTGACTTTGAATAATTGGTTGTCAAAACTCTTATCCAACCATTTATAAATTCTGTTATAATCCTGTTTTTCTTGTCATCTCCAAGTGAATGTAAACCCTATACTACCTAAATCAGTAAGACCATAACTTTAAAACCAATTATTGAACCCATTACATATTCTTATGTCCATTGACACTCCTCTCCTCTTTTTAGAAGCCATAAGAATTTCGTTAAAGTCACTTATGACCATCCAAGACATCGAGATCGAGTCATCCATCTCTTTAATATCCTCGAAACATGTTTGCTTTAAAAGATTCATTGGGACTAGCATACATAAAGATGCACAACCACTGTGAAGTATTTCCCTCATCAAATATTATGTGAATGAGGTGTTGAGAAGACCTTAAGACTTTCACATTTATTTTAGAGTCATTCCATAATAACCAGATTCCCTTTAATCTCTTTTAAGCCACCACATGGAAGTTAGAGCCAAACTTTAATTTACCAACTATAGTGTCTATAGCCTAATCACATATACGTGTTTCTGTTAGAGCTAAAACATCAAAGGAATATGTCCTCTTGAAATTATAAATTAAGGAGTAAAACCTTTATTGGCCGCCTCACGCAATTCTAAAAACACAATTTAATCATGGTAAAAGTCGTAAAGATTACACAACATAATTCCAACTTTATAGATACACAATAAAGGTTGTCTCTACGCCCTCCTCATCTGACATTATAATGTCTTCTCCAACTTAGGAGTTCCTGTTATGCTCATTTGACATAAAACTCATTTCACTATCCACCATTTCTATAGCTTCTATATCTGGTGAACGTGTTGGATACATATGACTAAGGTTGTCAAACTCGCGAGTTAACTCATAAAATCGTATGATTTTACGAGTTAACTTGTATATACCATGTACAATCGGGTTAGAAACTCGAAAACCAGTAAACTTGGTCAAACTTGATCAAACTCAGACCGAGTTTACAAGTTTGACAAACTCTTTAACTCTCTGTGTCCATCTCAAACTCTTCTCCATCCTCAGCCATGCACTCTGCTACAGACCCCTTGTTGCAAATTTCTTGAAAAGGAATATACACAAACATCAATTAAGAAGGAAAGATAGAAGAAAAACACCTTGGAGTTTTAGAGAAGATCATTGAAAGCAACACGGTTCCAGACTTCCAGCTATGAGAGACGACGACACATCGTGCCATGCTGCGTGCATCGAGGTTGTTCAAAACCCCCAACATCAAGTCCCTACCAAGCAGATCCAATGGGTCTTGACAAAGGGGAAAGCCTCCTTCCTCTCTCATCTTCTTTCTTTTTCTTTCCCGTTCCTTTCCCATCGTCTCCATTGTTAAAGCCAATCCCTCGTCCATATCCTTACTTTGGTTCTCCTGTAATTCTTGATTATTGGTCTGTACCATTGAAGTGGAAGAATAAAAAAGAGGAGGAATGCGAATCATATACGTATTTTTTTCTTTTTAGTAAAGTTTTATGTTTTCTTTGTTGTCGTGTTGTGAGATTGGGATTCCCAATCTCAGTGATTTACATTGCTTTGTGAATAAAAACATCAATTAAAAAGGAAAGACAGAAGAAAAACACTATGGATTGACTTTGTGAGTAAAGTCATAGAAATTGATCCTTAATTATTTTTTAAGTTTTAATTAATTTTTTTGAATTGTTTTAATGTATTGATATTAAAAATAAATTTTAAAAAATAAAAAATATTATTTTAATACATTTCAAAGTTAAAAACACTTTAAAAAATAAGATTTATCATATTATTAAACAATCGATAAACCGCACATTGGGTTATTATTTACTACTTGACTGAAATTATTAATATATAATTAATTAAAATATTTTATTTATGATTTTACGATTCGAGTTTACGATCCGAGTTTATATTGTATATTCCGTGTCATGTTAATAAAGTGTTTTTGACAACCTTGCATATGACTTCCTCCCTACTCTAATGTGGAATAACACTGCACTAAACCACCTGGAATTGTAATAATATCATTCTCATTCATATTGCTTTAATTAGGGTTATTATTGGGTTGAACCCTTTCTAATTCAACCCTTTTTATTACTTGGGTTTTAGACATTCTAGTCATCTCCACCATTTTCTTTTTAGACATGTCTATATCTATATTTTCCCATCTCACATCTTACTCTATCTATAGTCCAATCTTAGTTTTCTTATTACATATGTTAGTGCCCTGGTCGCCCAATCTTTTATCAAGATACACAAAATTAACCTTGTCCTGAAGCTAAGGACTCTTATTTAAAGCACACGATTCTTTTCCTAAATTATCACCCTTGTAACCTCAAATCCCATCTTATTCGTAAAATCCATAGATTCTTCTTGCAAAATATTAAACCACGATCCTCCTCTTAATTCCCTGTGCTTGGAATCCGCTCATGATTTATTTTCCATAACTCCTGTTTGATTTTTAAATCCTGAAGATTGTGGTTCCTTTGCCCCATCCCTACTTGACTTTTTGCTGGATCTTCTGCCTACTTTTCTCGCCACCATCCACTGGCCAAATTACTCCACCACCTCTAGTTTAACCACTAGTTCAACATCCTGAAACAAGCTTGCTCAATAAGCTTCCTCCTTCTACTCATCCAGTTCTAACATTTTTTTTCTACAATATGGTTGATATGGGGGCAAATCTCTTGTTTGTGTCCATATTGGCCACAACCGAAGCAGATTAGGTGAAGTCCTTTATAGGCAATTCACTTTATTCTCCTACTTAGCTTGTATTTTAAGAGTGTGGGTTTTATAAGATCTACTTCAACACATATATGTGCAAAATCCCAGTAGCTCTTATCGATATTTTTCTGTCAACCTTCAATGTTCTACTAATATGGTTCCTTATCTTCTATAGCACCAAGCTATCATAATATTCCATGGCTAGATCTGGTAAACGAACCTAAATAGCTACTTCATCAATGGTTGCTTTATACGAATCAAAGTTTGGATGCCATAGATGCTTTGTTAGGTACTGATCCGCGACCATATACAGTCCTCTAAATAGGGCAAAGTTCATGTCATCTTATTTTGAGAATTTGGCCAAGAAAAATTCATTACCCAAATCCACCAATCAAGGTCCCATGCACCTTCCATGATCCTTTCAAAACATCTTAATAAGTATGTATATCCCACCTTTCTCCCCATAACCTTCATAATAAGAGTTTGTCTCTGGGTTTCACGGATTCTTTTCTTTTCCTCAGATAATTTGATGACTAGACAATCATCTTCACCAAAGTCCTCATCTTCATCAAGCTAAACACTGTGGTTGTTTAATAGTTAGGGTTAGTTACATTGCAGATAGGTTAACTAACTAATGTTAAGAAAAGATAAATATTTAGAATATAAGTTGACGTATCGTTTCAATGATCAGTTTTGATTTCCGTAGGTTGATGTTTACTTGAGACCAATGTTTTTTCTCTTGATAATTTTTTGATTTATTTAATTTA
>Ga0325402_1003101_pt1 | contig 14838 bp, 10 predicted proteins | sample PopdelMetagenome_22_FD_207212 | JGI IMG/M metagenome (GOLD analysis project Ga0325402, IMG submission 207212) | Populus deltoides microbial communities from Bellville, Georgia, United States - Xylem-PdKOR-R3 | ecosystem: Host-associated > Plants > Phyllosphere > Stem > Wood/Secondary xylem... | reverse complement strand
TTGCATGACCCTTTATGTATGAATCATATGTTGAAGACCAATAGTTTATCCTAAGTTATTATTTAATGAATATATTGATCTTGTTACCATATATGAGTTCTAATGAATCAAAAATTAATTAATAAATTAATTGACTCAAAGTTAGATATTGAGTATGCTCAAACTATCATATGTATGATATTATTGATAAAGACATATACTCTAAGACATATACTTTAAGGGAAAGGAGATGATACCATATCACGTGTAAGATTTCAATTTAATATTGTGTGAGAACCTAAAGATTATTAGTAATCTTTACTTATGCCCTTGAGACTCTAGTCTATTTCTCAAGGCTTAGATTTGATGTTCCCTGTCTTATTATGTTTCCAAAGATTTATGAATAATTCAATCTAGAAGGACATTACTATAAAAACAAGTTAATTAGAAGTTGACAAAATAAAAAAACAAGGAAGATTATTTTGGTATTATTAATTACATCGACTTGTATTTATTGGTTGACCAATTATATTTGTTTATGTGATAAGATATAATTACGAATACATGAGAGATAAAAGAGGTGATAAATGATCAACGGTACTGCATACTGCATCTACTCTATGTCCTATGATTTGAGAAGCTATATAGACTACCAAAAATTTTAAATATCCAGACGGAATATTCTATCGGTATTTATATTTTTGGTCTGTCGGCATGAATTTTACCGACGGGCTCACGAACAAAAATACTTTGTTGAAGAAACTATCGTCAATTATTTGTGGTTTGTTAGTGAGTTCGTTAGTAATAAAATTATTGATAGATTTACTGATGAAAAAGCGCGTTAAAAACAAATTTATCGGTTTAATTCTGTAGGTATTTCCATAAATGAATATAATATATTATCGACAAAAATACTATATGTAATTCCAATTTTCTGAAATATATATGCTAATAAATATATAGCAACTGAACTCTTGAAGTGTCTAGTCACATAGCCCATTAACAGTAACTATGATTTTTATAAAATTAACGAGATAGTTAATCTCATCCCTCGTGATTGGGAGATTAAGAAAAAAGTAGATTTGGGTCACTTGTTATGGGTCAACCTAATGCATATTAATATTAATTATATTAATAAATAATAGAAAATGACAAGGGTTCAAATGATGCTAGGTAACATCCTGATTTGTTAGTTATAAAGGTTGTAATTCTTCACTTATAAATATATTTGTTAACATTTATATTTATAGACAAGTAAGAAAAGGAAGAAAAGTATATGAAAGAAAAGAGGAGAAGGAATCTCAAAGAAAACTCCATGTCAATTCTCAAAAGAATTGTTTTTGCAAGCTTAGGATATTTTTCAATTAAGAAACTTCTTGACATGTAAGCTATTTGACATCACATGGGAAAAAGTTATGGATTGGAATACTGGCTCTTAGCTTTACTTTGACAGTGGTGGCCTTTTTCTCAACACTAACAACCAGCAATTGTTCCCATCTGTTAGCTTTAGTTCTTTACTGAGATAAAAGGATTTAAGATCTTTCTTTTTATTCAAGTGGTAAGCCTTTACTCGCAGTTGTAGTTAAAAGTGTCCCATGTTATAATTTATTGTTCTTAATGCACGTAGTTGCCAATTTTCCACTTTAACTTATCGTTATACCTGTCATAGGTGATAAATGCCCTCCAAGATGAAGAGAAGGCCGGTGTGGAATAGGCTGTGATAAGGGTAAGAATAGTACTGTGCTTGCCAAGTTCCATGAAGGATGGATCTTTTCTATTAGTAGTAATTTATAGGAGACCAAAGAAAAAAGTCATGGATGGGCCAAATGATTATTTCTCCTTTTCTACTTGTTTTGTTGCTTTTAAGAGTAGATGTTGAAAATTGCTTCCTGGAGCTGTCAAAGAAGGAGCTGTCAACAAATCTTTTTGTTTCTGTTATTTCTAATTATCATGCTAATAATAAGCTATTATCCTATTCTCTAGGAATTAGTTGTTCTGTTTTTATGTTAACAGATCATAACATGATTTCATGCTATAAGTTTGGTATTCTGTTTCTTTATTTTTGAATATATATGTGTAACGATTGCATGGAATGCATGCAATCAACATTATTCATTCTAGACAAATAAATTCAATATAATATTTGCTGTCTCTTATCTTCTATCTTACTTCTTCACCTAAACACTTTTCTTCCAAACACTTTCAAACACTTTCAATTGGTATCAGAGCTGTTATCTTAAAGGGACCTGTAATGAAGGCTGAAACAAGTTTCTCTCAAATTTCTTCTCCCATCTTTGATGGAGAAAATTATCAACTCTGTGCGGTAAAAATGGAGACTTATTTGGAGGCGTTGGATCTTTGGGAAGCTGTTGAAGAAGACTATGAAGTTCATCCTTTGCCAAATAATCCAACAGTTGCTCAGATCAAAAATCATAAAGAGAGAAAAATAAGGAAATCAAAAGCAAAAGCTTGTCTATTTACAGCTGTTTCCATAACAATCTTCACCAGGATTATGTCTCTTAAATTAGCAAAAGATGTTTGAGATTATTTGAAGAAGGAGTATGCTGGAGATGAAAGAATTCGTGGCAAGCAAAGTCTTAATCTAATAAGAGAATTTGAACTACAGAGAATGAAAGATTCTGAAACCATCAAAGAGTATTCAGACAAATTACTTGGAATTGTCAACAAGGTAAGATTACTTGGCACAACCTTCTCTGATTGCAGAATTGTAGAGAAAATACTTGTAACTGTGCCTGAACGTTATGAAGCATCCATAATCACCTTGGAGAATACAAAGGATCTGTCCAAGATTACCTTGGCAGAATTGATAAATGCCTTGCAGGCTCAAGAGCGAAGGCGACTTATGAGGCAAGATCGAGTTACTGAAGGAGTTTTACAAGCAAAGTATCCCGATTCTGATAAGAAGAAATTCTTCAAGAAGAATCAAGTTTCAAACAGTAGTAAGACTACTGTCAATCAATTCCAGAACAGAGAAAAATTTCTTAAGAGAAACTTTCCACCATGTCAACACTGCAACAAGTTAGGTCATCCACCATTCAAGTGCTGGAAAAGACCTGATGCAAAATGCAGTAAATGTCATCAAATGGGACATGAAGCAATCATCTGTAAAACAAAATTTTAGAAACAGGATGAAGATGCTCAGGTTGCCAGTCAAGATAATGAAGATCAAATGTTTGTAACTACATGTTTTTCAGTCCAGTCTTCTTCAAATCACTGGCTAATTGACAGTGGATGCACAAATCACATGACTTTTGATAAGAGTCTCTTCAGAAATTTGCAAACTACTGAAGTTGCAAAGGTCAGAATTGGAAATGGTGATTGTATAGCAGCAAAGGGAAAAGGAACGGTTGCCATCACTACCAACTCAGGTACAAAAACTATTTATGATGTTCTTTATGTACCTGATATAGATCAGAATTTGTTGAGTGTTGGACAATTAATAGAGAAAGGCATGAAAGTGGTTTTCGAAAATCAATCTTGCTATATTTTTTATGCTGCTGGACAAAAAATATTGCAAGCCAAAATGAGAGGAAAAAGCTTTTCATTTTTACAATTTGAGGAGGAGCACACAGCCTTTCCCACAAAACTGAATGACATGAAAGTATGGCATAAGAGGTTGGGTCACTGTCATCAATAGAGAATGATCAACATGAAGAAGCATGAAGCTGTAAGAGGAGTGCCTTCATTTACTGATTTGCTGCCAAATTGTAATGCTTGTCAATTTGGTAAGCAAAACAGAAAACCATTTCCAAAGTCAACATGGAGATCTACACAGAAACTTCAGTTGATCTATACAGATGTTGTTAGTCCACTTAGCACACCTTCAATAAAAGGTAGTCGATATTACATACTTTTTATTGATGACTTCACCAGAATGTGCCGGATCTTTTTCATGAAATACAAGTCAGAAGTAGCTGGGATTTTTTGGCAATTCAAGAAGAATGTGGAGAATAAAAGCAGATGTAAAATTCAATCCATTCGGTCAGACAATGGTATAGAATACACCTCATCAGAATTCAATCTCTATTGTGAAGAAGCTGGCATTGAACATCAATTCGCTGCCCCTTACACTCCTGAACAGAATGGAGTCAGTGAAAGAAGAAATCAATACATTATGGAGATGGTGAGATGCATGCTACATGAAAAGAATTTGCCAAAGATGTTTTGGGCAGAAGCAGCCAACATAGCTGTTTTCCTTCAAAACCGACTTCCAACAAAATTACTGGAAGAGAAAACTCCTTTTGAAGTTTGGTATGACAACAAACCTTCATTAAGTTTTCTTAAGATCTTTGGCAGCATTTGTTTTGTTCAAGTTCCACAGATCAAAAGGGACAAGCTTGACAAGAAGGCAATGCCAGGAATTTTTGTTGGCTACAGTGATGTTTCTAAAGCTTACAAAGTTTATCATCCTCAAACTCAGAAGATGGTTATTACAAGGGATGTTCATTTCCATGAAGAAAAACAATGGGATTGAGGAGACACACAAAGAAATGCGCAGCTGTCAGATTTGTTGCAGGATGAATTAGTTGATAATTCACAAATTACGGGCACTGCAGAATTATTGCAGGATGAATCATTTGATGATTCACCAATTAGAGGCACTCGATCCCTTGATGATATTTATCAAATGAGCAATGTAGCTATTTGTGAACCAGAAGGCTATGAAGAAGCCAAACATAATCCAGAATGGCAAAAGGCAATGCAGGAGGAGATATGCATGATTGAGAAGAATTGCACATGAGAACTTGTTGACAGAACACCAAGCAAAAATGTTATTGGCGTGAAGTGGATTTTCAGAACAAAACTGAATGTAGACAGCACCATCAACAAGTATAAAGCCAGGCTGGTTGTTAAGGGTTATGCTCAGATTTATGGTGTTGATTATTCAGACACATTTGCACCCATGACAAGGATGGACACCATACGATTCTTGTTTGCTGTTGCTGCACACAGGAACTAGAAAGTTTTCCAGTTAGATGTTAAATCAGCTTTCCTGAATGGCATTCTACAAGAAGAAATTTATGTTGAGCAACCAACTGGTTTTGTAACTCAAGGAAAAGAAGACAAAGTTTATCTACTAAAGAAAGCTCTCTATGGATTAAAACAAGCACCTAGAGCTTGGTATGGTAGAATTGATGACTATTTGACAGGTTCTGGATTTCAGAAGAGTTTGTCAGAAGCAACTCTTTATATGAAGAGAATCAACAATGATGTGCTCATAATATCTCTTTATGTTGATGATCTCCTAGTGACAAGAAGCATTACAGTGCAGGTTGCAGAATTCAAGCTAAATATGATGCAAGTCTTTGAAATGACCGACCTTGGTCTCATGAGTTTCTTTCTGGGAATGGAAATTATGCAAAACAAAGAAGAAATATTCATTTGCCAGAAGAAGTATTCAAGGGAAATCCTGAAGAAATTCCAGATGGATAATTGCAAGCCGACAGCTACTCCTATGAATCAAAAGGACAAATTCAGCAAAGAAGATGGCACTGCAAGAGTAGATGAAGAAAAATTCAGAAGCTTGATTGGATGCTTGCTGTATTTAACAGCAACTCGACCTGACATACTTCATGCAACAAGTATTCTATCTTGGTTTATGCATTGTCCAACCAAAATTCATATGAGAGCAGCTAAAAGAATTCTGAGATATATCAAAGGAACATGCAGTTTTGGTGTTAAATTTTTGAAGTGTCAAGATTTAAAACTACATGGTTTTTCTGATAGTGATTGGGGTGGCTCTATTGATGACATGAGAAGTACCTCTGGATTCTGTTTTAATCTAGGATCTGCTATATTTTCATGGTCATCTAAGAAGCAAGATATCGTGGCTCAATCTACTACAGAGGCAGAGTTCATTGCAGCCACAGCTGGAATGAATCAAGCATTGTGGTTACAAAAGTTGTTACGAGATTTATACATGGAAGAAGAAGAAGCAACTGAAATCTCAGTTGACAATCAAGCAGCTATTGCAATATCTCATAATCCAGTGTTTCATGGAAAAACTAAACATTTTAACATCAAACTGTATTTCTTGCGTGAGGTGCAGAAAAATGGTGAAGTTAAATTGATTTATTGCAAGTCTGAAAATCAATTGGTTGATCTGTTTACTAAACCACTTCCAGTAAACAGGTTTGAGTTTTTAAGACATAGGATTGGAGTTTGCAGCTCCTCAAGCTAGGAGGAGTGTTGAAGATTGCTTCCTGGAGCTGTCAAAGAAGAAGCTGTAAACAAATCTTTTTGTTTCTGTTATTTCTAATTATCATGCTAATAATAAGTTATTATCCTATTCTCTAGGAATTAGTTATTCTGTTATTATGTTAACAGATCATAGCATGATTTCATGCTATAAGTTTGGTATTCTGTTTCTTTATTTTTGAATATATATATGTGTAATGATCGCATGGAATGCATGCAATCAGCATTATTCATTCTAGACAAATAAATTCAATACAATATTTGTTGTCTCTTATCTTCTATCTTACTTCTTCACCTAAACACTTTTCTTTCAAACACTTTCAGTAGAGCTTACTGATCAGAGATAATGAGAGGAATGGAATGTGAAACATGTTTGAACTCGACACATGCATGTGGACAAAATACCTACCATGTTCCTAGCGACTCCAATATTCCACAACTTGACTGCCCGGAGTTTCATGAATAGCCAGTAAGCCACCGGAATCACCTTACGCAAACGAACATCCCTTTCTTTCTCTTCGTTTCCAGACAACATGGGGTAGAAACACCGTCTTGCCTAAGAAGACTGACTCCTATCGTAAGTTACTTTTTTGGTGTCGATATCTCATTTTTAAATCTTAATTTTTTGTAATGTCATCAACAATTGATTTTAAATATTTATAACTTGTTTATTTCTCAAATTAACAATTGAATTATACGATAAATTAAGCAATTAAATGTTGGAAATAAGATATTATCCAATCATCCAAAAAGTTAAAGAGTCCTCGAAGAATTTGGATTAGAGGCTAATGGTTCTCCCTAATTAATTAATTAATTAATTGAGTAGGGTTTTTTTTTCCCCTCTCCTTGCAATAATACAAGGGAAACAATTGTCATTAGAGCAATAAATGGTGGCCAGTTAGTCGGTCACATAAAAAGCCATACATTCCTCAAACTTTCCACACTCAAGTGAAAGTCCAGGCACACGATCCCGTAATGGAAGAGATCACAATCATAATGGCAGCACTCTCCACCCTCAATTCTCCCCAACTCACAGATATCACAAGCTCCATCCTCTCGCAAACCGTCCACCGCCGCCGCCGCCTCTCGTCCCTCCTCTGCTCTCCCTCTCTTTTCTCCCTCACCTTACACCATCTCCATTCCCTCTCCCTCATTCAGAAGACCTTACTCATTTCCAAACACCTCCTCTCATTCCTTCACTGCCTCACACGTCACTTCCACCCAACAACCCTTATTCCACCGCACCCCAACACCACCATCAAACACCGTGACCTCGACGCTGCATTGCTTCTTATTTTCCTTTGTGATGTACACCAAGAAAACCCTGAAATACTTAAAACACCAATCGCTGAATGGCGTGAGGGTTTGAGGAAACATTACTCTGAAACTGTGCTAAGGCAAACAAGCATTGTGGTGCATTATGGTGGTGTCCTTCTACCATATGTGGAGATGATAATAAGGTGTTGGCGGTTCGTTGGTATGATGGCTGGTTGTACAGTGAGGGAGGGGAGGGAGTTGGCAGCAGCTCCGGCAGCAGTGGTGGCGCTTCCGGCAGTAGAGGTGAGAGGAGGTGGTGAGGAGTGTGTGATATGTAGGGAAGAGATGAGAGAAGGTAGAGATGTGTGTGAATTGCCATGTGAACACTTGTTTCATTGGATGTGCATTTTGCCATGGCTAAAGAAGACGAATACCTGCCCATGTTGCAGGTTCCAGCTTCCTACTGAAGATGTGTTCGGAGAGATCGAACGGCTGTGGAGTGGTATGATCAAGATTGGTAATGGGGCCCTCAGTGGGGAATATTGCACGTGATCGATGTTGATAATGGCATGTATTGTAGACGTGGAAGAACGCAAGGACTTATTGGCCTCTAGTGAATTTGGACATTTGTGCATCTACGAGGCAAACGTATATAGTATAATGAATGGCTGCGATGAACAGGCTGTAGAGGATCACTTGTTGATGATAAAGACCCTGTGGTTTAGGTTTGGGGCATGCTTGTAGAATTATCGATTTGTAGCTAAATAGATGAAAGGATTGCATGTATTATTGGGGTTGCTTGGAAAAGTGTAGATTATTAGAACTTATATATATATATATATAGTTGCACAATTTGTTACTATAGCTTTCGCAATTACATTAATTTTGTGGGTTAATTGTATTTTATTTTTGTATAAAGATAAATTTAAAATATTTAAATTATTTGTTATGCAAAATTCAAATTATAGATGTCATATTAATTTTAATTTAGGGTTTGATATTATTATGTTTAAATCAAATTAGGTTAGATCAATCAAATGATCTAACTAGATTAATTTTTAAATTAGTTTAATTTTAAACTTGATTAGAATATTAAATTCTAAATTACTCAATTTTTTTAATCAACTCATCAAAATATATTAGATTCTTCCACTATATTATTCTAAATTATTGAAAGATAATAGACCATCTTTCCTTGTTTGAACATCACACCAATCATAGGTTAACACGAGATGACATGCCCGCTCGCTGCCACGAGCTTATAAATTAAATGCACTTGATAGTGTTATAATTGTGAACCAGCGCTAGATAAGTAATAGAAACTAAAAGTATGATGGAGCAAATATTTCATGACGGAAAAAAATTATGTTCGTGATCAAAAACTTAGAGACTGAACAATATGATTTGTAGCAATCTACGGTATTTTGTGAGGAAAGATAGAGTGCTTTCACCACATGATTTAGCTTTTCTGTTAATAAAAAGCAAAAAAAATTACAAAGCTAAATTTTCTACCAACTTAATATTAAAAAAAACCAACAAAGATAATTTTGGAAGGAAAAAAAACCCATGAGAAAAAATATTGTAGCAATTGACAATATTTTGTGAGGAAAACTACCGTGTTTTCCCCAATAAAATAAAATAAAAAACTGTTTAGAGAAATATTGTAGCAATCCACAGTTTTTTATGAGAAAAACTATAACGCTTTTCTTATATGATTTAGCTTTATTATAATTATAATTCTTAACCAACTCAATATTAAAAAAAAATCGACAAAGATAATTTTGGAAAAAATCATAAAAAAATCATATGGGAAAACACTGCAACAATTCACAGTGTTTTAAAGAAAAACAATTACAAAGCTAAATTCTTAATTGGCTCAATATTAAAAAAAAATCAATAAAGATAATTTTAGAAAAAAATAACAAAAAAAACACCAAAAAAGGGGAAAAAATCATGTTGGAAACACTATAGCAATTCATAGTGTTTTGTGATGAAAGCTACATTGCTTCTTCACATGATTTAGCCTTATTCATAATGACTTGTAATTGTGATTCTCAAACAAGTCAATATTAAAAAAATAAAATTGACAAAGATAATTTGAAAAAAATTATAAGAAAAAAAAAGTATGTGGAGAGACACTGCAGCAATCCACAATGTTTTGTGAGAAAAGGTACAATGCTTTCCCCACATAATTAAGCTTTATTATAAAGTTAAATTCTAACCAACTCAATATGAAAACAAAATCGACGAAGATAATTTTAGAAAAAATTATTACAAAAAAAAAAGAAAACACAAGAAATTGAAAAAAAAACCATGTGAGGAAAAACTGTATCAAAGTACGGTGATTTCATGCAAAATTATAAGTCAGATTAAGGTCCCGTTTGTTTGCTGGAAAGTAGTTTCCTTTTGGAAAATAAATTTTGGGAAAGTGAATTCCAAGAAAGTGAATTATTTTCTGATGTTTGGCAGTGTAATGAAAAATAAGTTGGAAAACACTTTCCAGTATTTGGTTATGTCATAGAAAATGAGCTGGAAAATAACTTATTAATGTTTTATTTTTCTCAAGTTTATTAAAATAATGAGGAACAAATCTTACAAATTAAAAAGTTGAATGAGAATGAAATTGAAAAAAAATATAATTTAATAAATTATCTCAAATAAAATAAATAATAATCAAAATAATAGAGATCAAATATAAAAAATAAAAAAAATAAAAGATGAAGAAATTAAAATAATAATAATTAACATTTCATAAATTATTTCAAATAAAATAAGTAACAATCAAAAGAATGAGGATCAAATTTGATACATAAAAAATTTCAATAAAAAAATAATAGGGAAAAAGCAAATAACAATTATAAAAATGAGGACCAAAGTTAACATAAAAATTAAATTTTAAGAGATGAAATTGAAAAATAAATATTTAAAATAATATATATAGCAATCAAAATTTTGAGCACCAAATTTGATATAATCAGCAAATACTATTATATTTTTAATTTTTTTCACAACTTCCGGAAAGTGTTTTCCACCCAAATTTTCCAGGAAAGCAATTTCCTGAAAACCAATCTAAATTTTTCTTTGACTGGAAAGTGTTTTTCGTTAATTAACTTTTCTAATGGCAAACAAATATAGAAAAGTTTGGAAAGTAATTTTCCAAAAAATAAATTTTAGAAAACAAACATGGTCCAAAAAACAAGATAATAATATAGTACATGGATACTCTAGGTTGGGCTTTATGCAATAGTTGTACCCTAGAGAGCAGTATGTTGGCCAATGAAGAGAGGCTTTCATCTGACTTCAAAAGCAATTCTATGAAAGCCCAACCACCCAAGAAATCTGAACAGCATAAAGTTCAATTTTGGAATGGGTGGGCAAACAAGAACCAAAATTGAAAAAGATAAATTCATTTTCCAATTACCCCACTTCGGCTCAATTCATGCCAAGGTTCTACAATCTGAAGATAAGAGCACTCTTTTGAATAAGCGAAAAGACATTAATATTAATATTTACAAATCTATAAACTAATAGATTATATGAAAATCATGCTAGTAGTTATTAATTGTTCATGGTTCATCATGATTTTTCTATGATTTTATGGGCATTTTAGGTCTTTTAAGTTTCATTTCAGTCTCCACGGTTCTACTGAGTTTTGTTTTGATCCTTACCTTCATTGAAAGAGAAAGAATGTTGTTTATTCGTCTTGCTAGGGTTTTACTAATCTAGTTTTATCATGAAAGTTCCACATATGACAACATAATATACTTCTTTGAGATAATTGGAGATACAAAAAGGAATCTTCTGTATGAGAAGAACAGAGAGACAGAGAGAGAACAGAATTTGAGGAAGAATAGAAGAGAAGAGAGAACAAAGAAGCAGGAACAGAGAATGAGAATAATCTTCTGTAGATCATTTTGAACTATATTGCTCATCAGCTTTATGTTGGTTGAAAGGTTTGTAGGGTGTAATACCTGTTAGTCTTTAATTGTTAGATGAAGAACTAATTCTGGAAGTAATTATGTTTCTTCTTGCAAATGCAACAATTGATTCTTCTTACCATTTCGCCTTATCAAAGGCTTGTATTAAGGTAGTATTAGTGATTTTAACTCCTCAAACCTGTCCATATATTCATCAGCATCACCTTCTTGTATTAGATTGTTAAACTTCTCGACTATATCAGCCCTATTACCAAACCTGCTGCATATGGCCCCCGAGAATTCTTCTCAATCCATCGAACATTTTACACCGCACATATAACCTTCAACTGCTTTACCTTCCAAGTAAAGAGAGGCTAGTTCCACCCATTGTTATGAAAGAGTTGAATTGAGCTTAAAAAACTTCATGCACTTCCTCAACCATCCCCTAGGATTTTCACCCCAGAATGATGTAAGATTCATCCTTGGAAGAGATGTATTATACACAACTCTTTGATGTTCCTGACTACCGGTTCGATCTCCCCGAATGTGACTCCTTCCTCTTGGTGGCATTCCTTGTTGATTATCCATTGCTGGTGTATTCAACATTCCCTTGGAGTGGCTTCCCAAATCCTTTCCTGCTATTTGATTAGCAAGAAATGTTTGGAATTGTTTTGATAACGTTTCAATCTGCAAGCTAATCTGATCAGCCCTCGTGTTTTGCTCCCCCAAAATGTTCTTGCCATTTATTTTGCTGATCAACCAAAGATTCCTGAAAATATTCCTGTTGAAAATTCTGCATTTGTTCCTTAAATTTCTTGCAGTGTTCTTGCATATTTTTCAATCTGTAATTTTCCACCATCTTGATTGGATCTTAAAGCTCTAATACCAATTTTTCTTTATAGCATATTTTGAATGTGGGGTTATATCTACATTTTTTTATTCATTTTTGTTGATTGTTGATTAGAGGGGTATCTATCAGTTTCAATCATTGTTATAGCTCTTTCGTTCGTTTGAGTGCTGATGAAGGTCCTTTGCCCAAGCTATGCTAGTAAGGTGGGCAGATTCATAATTCAAAATCAATTAGAACGGCTGCCATAGTCATCAATCATTAGTAAATACTAAAAGAAATACGAGCCACTACTCCTTTCTTTGAGTGCAATGCAAGCTGATTCCAACACTTCAATAGATCGAGTAGCAGACAATGTTGAAGTTTCAAAAGATAATGAAGTGATGATGAGAAGAAAAATACAATACTGTTGAAATTATTACAGATGGGAATTACACTGACAAGTTGGAGTAAGTGTAAAAACAAATGGAAAATTCAATTATTGAGAAAAGTGGTGAAAAAACTCGATTGGTGTCGAAGAGGAAGACAATTCAGGGACATCTAGGGTCAGGCTCAATGAGATTGTAGCTCCGTGACATAATTCAAGATTCTGATTTTTTTTTCTTTTTTTCATGTAGCCATACGTTATATATAGTACTCATATTATATAGTATATTGTGTTATCCACTGCAGTGGGTCAATATTAAAAAAAAATGTAAAAGAAATATTAATAGCATGAGAGAATATTTTAGACCAAATAGACTTGGATCTGACTGTTATGGCAGACCCAAGTGACTTTAGTTTGGTGTTTGTCGTAGCTCTACGCGACTTGAATCTGGCATCCGTGCCTGATTGGTTTTTTTTTATAAATTATTTTTATTTTTTATAAAAATATTTAAACTATTCTTAAGTATTCAAAATAAAAATTCTAATTAATTTTTTTATAAATATTTTTATTTTTTATAAAAAAACATTTAAACTACCGTTAAAGTATCCTAAACAAAAATGCTAATTGGTTTTTTTATAAATTGTTTTTTTATATAAAAATAAAAATTTAAACTATCCTTTCAGTATCCTAAATAGAAATTCTAATTAATAAAAAAATATTTAAACTACCCTTCAAGTATACTTAACAAAAATCCTAATTAATTTTTTTAATCAAATAAAACATTTAAATTATACTTAAAGCATCCTAAATAAATTTTTTTATAAAGTTTTTCTATTTTTTTATAAAAACAATTTATATTATCCTTGAAATATCCTAAACAAAAATCCTAAGTAATTTTCTTATATATAAAAAAAACATTTAAATTATCCTTAAACTATCCTGAATAATATTTTTTTATTTTTTATAAAAACAATTTAAATTATCCTTGAATTATTCTAAACAAAAATTCTAATTAAGTTTTTTATTTTTTATAAAAAAATATTTAAACTATCCTTGAAGTATTCTAAATAATTGTTTTTTTATTTTTTTATAAAAATAAATTTAAACTATCCTTGAAGTATTTAAAACAGAATTTGTAATTAATTTTTTTTAAAAAAATGTAAATTGTCCTTAAAGTATGCTAAATAGAAATCCTAATTAATTTGTTTTTTAGTATTTTTTATTTTTTATAAGAAAAAAACATTTATATTATCCTTAAAGTATCCTAAATAGAAATTCTAATTAATTTTTTTTATTTTTTAATAAAAAAACATTTAAACTTAAAGTATCCTAAACAAAAATTCTAATTAATTTTTTTATATATATTTTTTATTTTTTATTAAAAAAATTAAATTATCCTTGAAGTATCTTAAACAGAAGTGCAACTATGACAAACCCAACAGACTTAAGTCTAACGGCCATGTCTAATTAATTTTTTTATAAATATTTTTTATTTTTTATTAAAAAAATATTTAAACTATTTTTGAAATATTCTAAATAGAAATTCTAATTAATTTTTTTTAGAAAAAAATATTTAAATTACCATTGAAATATCCTAAACAAAAATTCTAATTAATGTTTGTTATTTTTTATTAAAAAAATTTAAATTATCTTTAAAGTATCCTAAACAGGAATTTTAATTAATTTTTTATAAGAAAAACATTTAAAATTTCCTTAAAGTATCATAAACATAAATTATAATTATTTTTAAAAAAATTTATTAAAAAAATATTCAAACTATCTTGAAGTATTTTTTTATTTTTTTTTTATTTTTTTATAAAAAAACATTTAAAATATCTTTTAAATATCCTAAATAGAAATTTTAATTATTTTTTTAATTTTAATTTTATTTTTTATAAACTCTTGGATTCGGCGGCCATGTGAGACCTAAAATATTCGTGTAAGACGGATAAGCCAAACCCAATAAACTTGGGTATGATAGTTATACATGATTTGACAAATAAAAAAAAATAATTATATATTTTAATTGTCATGAGAGAAAAAAAAAATAAACAACTAAAAATTATCTAAAAAAAATAAAATTAATATTACAATATGTAATAAAACATCTTGATTCACGTTGATCTCTCTCTCTTGATTCACGTTGATTTCTCCAACACGGATTGTCTCTTGGATGCCATTAAATGCCAGTGAGTATTGCTAAATTTGAAAGTGGTCCAACTGAAATGTCTGCCTATGTTTACTTCTGGAGG